>OLFU01001302.1_pt1 | contig 25048 bp, 14 predicted proteins | sample 1605161 | NCBI WGS metagenome assembly OLFU01 (sample SAMEA3888914, study PRJEB22519) | human gut metagenome | biome: human gut; feature: human-associated habitat; material: faeces | place: Denmark | collected 2011
AATAGTCTTTACAATGCTCAGATAAGCACAGTAAAAAACACCTTCATGTTAGATAACCATTCTAGCTAGGAGGTGTTTTTTTGATTTGGAGATGTTGTGAAAGTTTCAAAATGGAACTGACTTTTTGAAATACTAATGACTACATAAAAATAAGAGACCACTTGAACATGCTCTCTTATTTGTTGTCTTGCTCATTATCTTGTTTATACATCACAGTTCCCACTGTTACAAGAATAGTCAACAGAATCGGTACAACTCGAAAAACTCCCCAGTCAGGGTCATAGGCCAAAAAAATTGAGACTAGGTAAAAAATAACACTAGTGTATAGAAAGTTTTTATTACCTTTTTTACGTCCTATTCTTGTTAAAATAGTTGCAATAATAAAACTAATCAAATTAGGTGCTAGGAAAATCATTATAACTATTCCCCAAGGATTTGACAGTCCTAAGAGCAAAAATAAGGCAAGATAAACGATAGCTAAATAAAAGGCGACTGCAAGGAGAATAGAAGCAAGCCTGTTGTCTGGAGAGTTCTTCTTAATGAGCTCTTGATTATTGACCTCTTGACCTCTTGACCAGTCTGACCCTTATCTTGGCTTGTGTCCAAGTTTGTATGTTGTACTGACATCTTTCTCACCTACCCCTCTATTTGTTTTTAAATAGTTTAACTCTTTTCACCTTTATTATACTCCTTTTTCCTTGTTTTCAGCAGGGTAGATATGCTTTTGATACATTTTTTATGATGAATTGTCTGGTTTTTGTTTCCTTCGTTTTTGATGGAAAAGAGTATTTTTAATTATCACTAGAGTGACCTAATTTGACCCTTTGACACCTCAGTAAATAATGAATGGCTTAGATAGTTAGAATTTAGTTTCTGTATGAGAAGATAGTCTAAAAAAGACACTATCTTGACAGACCTAATGGTTTGGTAAGGATGGTATTTTTTGTCGCTTTGAGAGAAGTGCCTTAAGGATTTTGTGAATTTTCATTAGATTTTCTTGTAATCCCATTAAAAGAAGTGCCTTATCAATAATCATTCTAAATAGCCATAGAGTGTCAGTTATCTGTTTCTCAACGAACTAAAATGAGCATGTTTATAATTATAAACACTCATTTAAAACTAATGTCATTAAAACAACAAAAGGACTTTTCTAAAAATTATGAAAATTTATCGAATCTTATTGAAAAAAAGCTTTCAATGATTTAGAATGAAGCTATAAATGGGAAAAAGGAGTCTTTTTATTATGGACAAAAAAGTACATTATAAAATGCACAAAGTTAAGAAACAATGGGTAACCATCGCAGTGACAGGTTTGTCTCTCGGTGCAGTCTCAGCGGTTTCTTTAGGAACTAACGACGGTGTCGTTCAGGCAGACGAACATACGGATGCTACTGTAGCCATCCCCGATATTACTGTTGATACGGGTACTGTATCTAACGATACAACGGCTGCTCAGGATCCAACTACAGCAGTTGCAGCGACAAACGATGTCGCAACTGACCAAGCAACTCCAACAGCAACTTTCGATTTGACAACTGATACAACAAATACAGTTGCAGCGAATGCTGTTGATACGGTAGCGACTGTCGGTACTGATCGTGCGGCAACTACAAACGATACAACAGCAACCAATGATACAGCTGTTGATACAACAAATAACAATACTACAACTGACACAACAACAGTTACTGATCGCGCAGCGACAACTGAACGTCGTGCGACTGGTGCTCGCCGTGGTCCTACAGGAGGCCGTCGTGCTACCCCAGTTAACGGCAATACAAATAATGCCAACAATACTGTCACAGTAGTAAATAACGACCTTCCAGCAACTAATAATGTCGTAACTGATGGTCCAAGCCACATCAAAACTATTAATGGAAAACAATACTACGTTGAAGATGATGGCACTATTCGTAAGAACTATGTTCTTGAACGTATCGGTGGAAGCCAATACTTTAACGCTGAAACTGGTGAATTGTCTAACCAAAAAGAATACCGTTTCGATAAGAACGGTGGAACAGGTTCATCAGCTGACAGCACAAACACAAACGTTACTGTAAATGGTGATAAAAATGCCTTTTACGGTACAACTGATAAAGATATCGAACTTGTTGATGGTTACTTCACTGCCAACACATGGTACCGTCCAAAAGAAATCTTGAAAGATGGTAAAGAGTGGACTGCCTCAACTGAAAATGACAAACGTCCATTGCTTACAGTTTGGTGGCCAAGCAAGGCTATCCAAGCGAGCTACCTCAACTACATGAAGGAGCAAGGTCTCGGTACCAATCAGACCTATACGTCATTCAGCTCACAAACCCAAATGGACCAAGCAGCACTTGAAGTTCAAAAGCGTATTGAAGAACGTATTGCGCGTGAAGGTAACACTGACTGGTTGCGTACAACTATCAAAAATTTCGTGAAGACCCAACCAGGTTGGAATTCAACTTCTGAAAACCTTGATAATAATGACCACTTGCAAGGTGGTGCCCTTCTCTATAACAACGATAGTCGTACAAGCCATGCTAACTCAGATTATCGTCTTTTGAACCGCACACCAACTAGTCAAACAGGTAAACACAATCCTAAGTATACTAAGGATACAAGTAACGGTGGTTTCGAGTTCTTGTTGGCAAATGATATTGACAACTCAAATCCAGCGGTTCAGGCTGAGCAGTTGAACTGGCTCCACTACATCATGAACATCGGTACTATTACTGGTGGTTCTGAAGATGAAAACTTCGATGGTGTTCGTGTCGATGCCGTGGATAATGTCAATGCTGACCTTCTCCAAATTGCTTCAGATTATTTCAAAGCTAAATATGGTGCTGATCAAAGTCAAGATCAAGCCATTAAACACTTGTCTATCTTGGAAGCATGGTCTCACAACGATGCCTATTACAATGAAGACACTAAAGGTGCCCAATTGCCAATGGATGACCCTATGCACTTAGCATTGGTATATTCACTCTTGCGTCCAATTGGTAACCGCTCAGGGGTTGAACCACTCATTTCAAATAGTTTGAATGACCGTTCTGAAAGTGGTAAAAACTCTAAACGCATGGCTAACTACGCCTTTGTTCGTGCTCACGATTCAGAGGTACAATCAATCATTGGTCAAATCATCAAAAATGAAATCAACCCTCAATCAACAGGGAATACCTTCACGCTTGATGAAATGAAGAAAGCCTTTGAAATCTACAACAAAGACATGCGTAGTGCTAACAAGCAATACACACAATATAACATCCCATCAGCATATGCCTTGATGCTTACGCATAAGGACACTGTGCCACGTGTTTACTATGGAGACATGTACACAGATGATGGTCAATATATGGCTCAAAAATCACCATATTATGATGCTATCGAAACCCTCTTGAAAGGCCGTATCCGCTATGCAGCCGGTGGTCAAGATATGAAGGTTAACTACATCGGTTATGGTAATACTAATGGTTGGGATGCTGCAGGTGTCTTGACATCTGTACGTTATGGTACAGGGGCTAACAGTGCTTCTGATACTGGTACGGCAGAGACACGTAACCAAGGTATGGCAGTTATCGTTTCAAACCAACCTGCCCTTCGTTTGACAAGCAACTTGACAATTAACATGGGTGCGGCTCACCGTAACCAAGCTTATCGTCCATTGCTTTTGACAACAAACGATGGTGTGGCTACTTACTTGAATGACAGCGATGCTAACGGTATTGTTAAATACACTGATGGCAACGGTAATTTGACATTTAGTGCAAATGAAATTCGTGGTATCCGTAACCCTCAAGTTGATGGTTACCTTGCCGTTTGGGTACCAGTAGGTGCTTCTGAAAATCAAGACGTGCGTGTAGCACCAAGTAAAGAAAAGAACAGCAGTGGTTTGGTTTACGAATCAAATGCTGCCCTTGATTCACAAGTTATCTACGAAGGTTTCTCTAACTTCCAAGACTTCGTTCAAAATCCATCACAATACACTAATAAGAAGATTGCTGAAAATGCAAACCTCTTCAAATCATGGGGTATCACATCATTCGAATTTGCACCACAGTACGTTTCAAGTGATGACGGTAGCTTCCTTGACTCAGTAATCCAAAATGGTTATGCCTTTACAGACCGTTATGATATTGGTATGAGTAAGGACAATAAGTACGGTTCATTGGCTGACTTGAAAGCAGCTCTTAAATCACTCCACGCTGTAGGTATCTCAGCGATTGCTGACTGGGTTCCAGACCAAATCTACAACCTTCCAGGTGATGAAGTGGTTACTGCAACTCGTGTTAATAACTATGGTGAAACTAAAGATGGTGCAATCATCGATCATAGCCTCTACGCTGCTAAAACACGTACCTTTGGTAATGACTACCAAGGTAAATATGGTGGTGCCTTCCTTGATGAATTGAAACGTCTCTACCCACAAATTTTTGACCGCGTTCAAATCTCTACTGGTAAACGCATGACAACTGATGAGAAGATTACAAAGTGGTCTGCTAAATACATGAATGGTACTAACATTCTTGACCGTGGCTCAGAGTACGTACTTAAGAATGGCCTCAACGGTTACTACGGTACAAATGGCGGTAAGGTTAGCCTTCCAAAAGTAGTAGGAAGCAACCAATCAACAAATGGAGATAATCAAAATGGTGACGGCAGTGGTAAGTTTGAAAAACGTCTCTTCTCTGTAAGATACCGTTATAACAATGGCCAATATGCTAAGAATGCCTTCATCAAAGATAACGACGGAAATGTTTACTACTTTGATAACTCAGGTCGTATGGCAGTCGGAGAAAAGACTATCGATGGTAAACAATATTTCTTCCTCGCTAATGGTGTGCAATTGCGTGATGGTTATCGTCAAAACCGTAGAGGTCAAGTATTCTACTACGACCAAAACGGTGTCTTGAGTGCAAATGGTAAACAAGATCCAAAACCAGATAACAATAACAATACATCAGGCCGTAACCAATTCGTACAAATTGGTAATAACGTTTGGGCATACTATGATGGTAATGGTAAACGTGTGACAGGTCACCAAAACATCAATGGTCAAGAACTCTTCTTCGACAACAATGGTGTCCAAGTTAAAGGGCGTACTGTTAACGAGAATGGTGCTATCCGTTACTATGATGCTAACTCAGGTGAGATGGCTCGTAACCGATTCGCAGAAATCGAACCAGGTGTTTGGGCTTACTTCAATAATGATGGTACGGCTGTAAAAGGTTCACAAAACATCAATGGTCAAGACCTCTACTTTGATCAAAATGGCCGTCAGGTCAAAGGTGCTTTGGCAAACGTAGATGGCAACCTTCGTTACTATGATGTAAACTCAGGTGAGCTTTACCGTAATCGATTCCACGAAATTGATGGTAGCTGGTATTACTTCGATGGTAATGGTAATGCTGTCAAAGGCATGGTTAATATCAATGGTCAAAACCTCCTCTTTGATAACAATGGTAAACAAATCAAAGGTCATTTGGTTCGCGTGAACGGTGTTGTTCGTTACTTTGATCCAAATTCAGGTGAAATGGCTGTCAACCGTTGGGTTGAAGTGAGTCCAGGATGGTGGGTTTACTTTGACGGTGAAGGCCGAGGTCAAATTTAATCGTTTCTAAACTGTATGAACCGAGACAGTAGTCTCGGTTTTTATGGCATGTTTGGATTTCGTTAAGGATTTGGTGATGACTGAAACTAGTGATTTTAAAACTATTTTGAGTTAGTCATAATAGTCTGACAGTGGTCGTTACATCTGCAATCCCTTGAATAAGTCATCATGCAAAAAAAGTTATTAATTATTTACAACTTAATACGTGAAAGTTGAGAAACTAGGGAGTCTCATTAAATGGTTCCAATCTATTGATGAAGCATCAAAGTCATTCTATACTAAAAGCAATACTAGTTAACTCTTAGCATTTCATAGTTGAGGGCCAGGTACAGACTTTTTCTGTGCCATTCTCTTAGGTTCTTTCCTTATAAACTAAGGTAAGGTTCTAGCCTTTCAAAGATGAGAAGTAGTTGTGATAGTTTATAGTGTATTTCTTAAGAGAGTGTCTTTAGGGAGAAAAAACTCCATTAAAGACTCGTCATTTATCATATCGGTGTAGTCTCATTTTGATGCCACTTTCGTAAATTATTTGATAGATATTACACATTAAAACGCTATTTTTTCACTTAGGGGTTAAAATGATTAAAGTTCTTACACCTTACTTGTAAAAATTCGATTCTCGTATTATAGTATATATAAGAGATATCAAAAAATTTAATTTTTTGATAAAAGCTTGTTAGCTTCTCTGAGGGAAAATGGAATCTTAATAGAAAAGATTTCCATGAGAACTTAGCAAGTATAGGATTTTATTTCTCATAAAAAGAAGAAAGGGGGAGTATTTTTGAGAGCCTATAGGGAAGATGCGACCGAAGTAGCAGCAAGAACTGCCGAAGAGCATGTCGCACACGGATCAGGGAATACTGATTTAGTTGATACTATAGATCTTTCTAAATTATTGACTAGACCAAAACGTCACTCTGACCACCGTGCCCCCTCTCCATTAGATTTTGCTAGAGCTGATGAAGCTCTCTTTGATAATCATGCTCAATCGGAAACCGTGAGGATCCCATCTAAGCAAGAGATTATTTTTCAAGGAGCGGATTCGCAAACTCCAGATTCTGAAGTCATGGAAAAACATGTCTTTACGGGAACTAGAGATAGGAAGACTGGTTTAATCGAATGGGACAAGGACAGTTATACCTATCCTAAGATACCGGTACCAGTTGTCCAGGGCTATTTCGCTGACCAAAAGGAAGCGGGTTTTAACGTTGTCACACCCTATGTGCCAACGGTAACGGAACATGTGACCTATAGGAAATTGGGACGCATTATCCCTGTGACAGAAGATGGGGAATATATTCCAGGTGCTTTGACTAAGCAGTATAACAATAACAAAAAAGATCCACGAAAGGCGGGTGAGACAGCAACACCAGCTGTTCAAGATTATATGACAGATATTAAAAGTGTAGTACCGAACAAACCAGGAGGGGATACTCCGGTTGTGTATCGTAAAATTTTCAAGAAAGCCAGCATCACTTATATTGATGAAACTACCGGTGCTTACTTGGTTAGTGACCAGTTGACCGGGGAATTGGGTGAAGCGATTGAATACGGAACAGCAACACGTATCAAGACTTTCAAGGACATGGGATATGACTTGATTCAGGACGAATTCCCTAAAGATGCCATTTTTGATGACAAGGATATTGATGATCAAGAGTGGTTTGTCCTCTTGCAACACGATGTTGCCAAGGTAGGGCCTGACCATGAACAAGTCCCAGATACTCCAATCAATCCTAATAATCCAGATGGACCTAAGTGGCCATCTAAGTATGCTTACGAGAAAGAAGTAAGCTTCACAGTCTTTTACAAGAGTACAGATGGCAATGCGGATTTGCCAGATGCTGATGTGCAAAAGGCTTATTGGGTCCGTACCCTTACCTTTGACAAGGTCACAGGTGAGCTTGTTGATGAGACAGAGTGGTCACCAAACAAGACCAAGTATTATGACATCTATGCACCAGTTGTTTTAGGCTATTTTGCAGATAGAGTAGAAGTAAAAGGTAGAGAGGTTACTGAAGATAACATCGAAGAAACCATTACCTACGTTCCACTTGGTAAGATTATTCCTATTGATGCGAATGGATGCTTGATTCCAAACGTTCCAACGCCGACCTTCAACAACGATGCCAATAACCCAACTAAGGTTAGTGAGACACTTGTTCCCCACATTCCGGGTTACCGTCCAATGCAACAAAGTGTCATGCCTGAGAGCTTGACAGACGATATTCTTGTTGAGTACGCTCCAATCCTTGAAGATGTAACGCAACCAACCTTGCAAACGGTCTTCTTCAAAGGAGCTGGCGAAGCAACACCGTCTGTTAATATTCAGTCTGACTTCACCTTCACTGGTAAGTACAACCAAGCAGAAGACACTTACACTTGGGATCAAGACAGCCATACCTTTGCTAAGGTTAATGTCCCAGTTATCGAAGGTTACTATGCGGACAAGGCAGTGGCTGGTATGCAGGTCGTTACACCTGATAAACCAGAAGCAACAGACAGTGTTGTCTATAAAGAGCTTGGTAAGATTATTCCTGTTGATACCTTTGGTAATCCAATTGCGGATGCAGAGCCAGTTCATTATGCGAATGATCCTCATGATGCTACGCAAGTTATTGAAACACCAGCACCACAAGTTGCTGGCTACCAAGCTGAAAGTGAATTGGTATTGCCAATTGACCTCAGCATGGACCAAACCTTGGTTTACGAACCAATCTTGGATGATATCACGCAAGATACGAAACAAACGGTTACCTTCCAAGGTGCAGGCTACAAAGATCCAGTTATCAACATTCAAGATAGCTTCAGCTTCCACGGTAAGTTTAACCAAGTGGAACAAACAAGCACTTGGGATCAAGACAGCTTCACTTATGATGTTGTAGAAGTTCCAGTAGTTGAAGGCTTCTATGCAGATAAACGTCAAGCTGGTGGACTTGAAGTTCGACCAGACCTTCCAGAAGTGGAAGATACAGTTATTTACACAGAACTTGGTAAGATTATTCCAGTAGATGAGTATGGTACACCAATCGAAAATGCACCTACTCCAAGCTATAACAATGATCCAGAAGATCCAACCATGGCTATGGAAACAGTCGTTCCAGATGTTCTTGGTTACATTTCTGAAAAGACCTTTATTACTCCAGAACACCCAGGTCAAGATACCAACGTGGTTTATGCCAAGGATGAGCAAAAAGCTATTATCCTTTACATGAATGAGCTTGATAAGTCAGAATTGACTCGTGATGTTGTTGTCGGAAGCTCAGGTGAGAAGATTGACTACTCTACTGATGAACAAATCGCAAACTTGCTCAAACAAGGTTATGAACTTGTCAACGATGGTTATGCAGAAGCCTTTGACCACACTTACAATGGTGACTCTGACTTTGACCAAGTCTTCGAAGTGGTTCTTCGTGAACGTTTGGTTCTTATCGACCCAGATATGCCAGCACCAGTTGCAGGTGAAGTCGTAGATCCAAATGATGTGAATAGCCCAGTTTGGCCAAATAGCGTAGAGATGCTTGAAAACCGTGCCGATGTGACACGTACTATCCAGTATGTCTTCGAAGAAGGCGGCTTGGCTAGCGACGACTACGTTGAAGTTCTTGATTTCAAACGTTTGGCTAATGTTAACCTTGTGACAGGCGCTATCAATTATGAAGCATGGTCAAGTACTCAAGCAGGCTTCTCAGCAGTTCCTTCACCAGAGGTTGTCGGATTCACACCAGACCGTATGGAAGTTGCTGAAATGACAGAGGTTTCTGTAGAAACACCTGAAATCATGGAAGTGGTTACTTACCTCAAGGATGCTCAGAAAGCTACAGTTACTTATGTTGATGGTACAACTCGTAAGAAACTTGAAGTGGTCGACTTGCTTGGTAAATCAGGCGAAGTGATTGAATACTCAACAATCGAACGTATCAAGTACTATAGCGACCGTGGTTATACCCTCCTTGCTGATGGCTTCACAAACGGTGTAATCTTTGATGGCGATTCACATGTTGACCAAAACTTCATGGTTACCCTTCGTCATGGTACCGTTCAAGTAGGTCCAGATAACATCCAAGAAGCTGGTACACCAATCAACCCAGCAAATCCTGATGGTGCCAAATGGCCAGAACGCGAAAGCTACATCAAAGACGTAACCTTCACAGTTCTCTACACATCTAGCGATGGACAAGCAGAACTTCCTGCCAATAACATCCAAACTGCTCAATGGACACGTAGTTTGACTATTGATAAGGTTACAGGTGAAGAGCTTGGTTCAAGCTACTGGACTTCAAATAAAGGTCAGTTTGAAACAGTTATCACCCCTGAAGTAGAAGGCTACAGTGCTGATAAGGACAAGGTTGAAGGTAAGACAGTAGGTCAACGTAACCTTGAGGAAACCGTTGTTTATATCCCATTAACAGGCGATATCAATGGTAAACCTAAGAAAGACAAGGCAGACGATATCGTTGTTGAAGAAATCCAAGACCTAGAAGTTCTCGACCAAGTCGAAGAGCAAGTGGAATCTCATGATGGACCAGTTACTTATGGACCAGGCGATGACTTTGAAGCACCTGTTTCAAGTCAAGCTGAGGGTAAAGGCTCTAAACACAAGATGCCAATTAATCTCTCAAATGAGGAAGAAGCAAGTAAAGGTAAGATTGAAGAAACCATCAATATCGCTGGCTTCACCGTATCGGTAACAGGTCTAGGACTTGGCCGCAACGGACGTAAAAAGAAAAATAAAAAAGATCACAAAGATCAAAAGGACAAATAATATAAAGCCCTGAATGACTCAGGCATGCCCAGACAGAAAGAAAATCTCAAGTTGCCTTGTGCACTTGAGATTTTTTTGTGGATTATTTCTTATCTAAAATCAGATGTTTAAAGACTATCTCAGAATATTTTTTAATTAAAAATATGTAAAACTATTAACTCTGATTTTTTTCCGAATATATATTGATAAACTACAATTATAGTGAAAGGTACCTTCGCTATAACAAGACGTTCTCCAGATTGGGTTTCAGATTTTAAAACTTCCTCTTTTAATGCATATGCATGGGTGGAACTTGATGGTAAACCTATTGGTGAGAGCATTAGTTTGTCAAAATTTCAAAAGGTTCTATTCGTCAAAGGAAAGCAAAATGATTAATATTACTAATTTAAATAAAACATATGATGACAAAGTTGTATTATCAAATATAACTTTTCATGCTAATAAAGGTGAGATTACTGGTTTGATAGGACCTAATGGTTCTGGAAAATCAACCCTAATAAAAATACTATTAGGATTGGAGTCAGCTGATAGTGGAAAGGCAACTATTTTGGGAACAACATATAGTGAGTTAGGAGCTGAGCCAATCTCTATAGTAGGAACTTTTTTAGATAGTTATCAACCTTATCCAAGTAGAACTGGTTATGAGCAATTAAGATGGATTGCACTTTCTTGTGGACTCAGTAAGCAACGTTGTATTGAATGTTTAGAAATTGTTGGATTAAAAGATGTTGGTAAGAAAAAAATCAAAGATTATTCTTTAGGAATGAAGCAGAGATTAGGTTTAGCAACAGCAATACTTGCAGACCCAGATATTTTGATTTTAGACGAACCTATTAATGGGTTAGACCCAGAAGGAATCCGTTGGTTAAGAGAGTTTCTCAAAGACTTTGTGAAACAAGGAAAAACAGTACTATTAACTAGCCATTATATGAGCGAACTTGAATTAACCGTAGATAGAGTTGTAGGTATTTCAAATGGTCACGTTGTTCTAAATGACAAACGTGAGCAAGTATTGAAGGAATATGATAGTTTTGAAAACGCCTATTTTAGCTCTGTACACGAAAGGAGTAGTGTAAAATGTTAAGTCAAGTTATTAAGGGGTATTTATATAAATATAGTCACCTAACTTTATTTAAAATGGGATTTTTTATCTTAGTTGTAGTTAGTTTGTTTTTTACCTATCAAAATATTCAAGTCATTAATGCACTACACACTGGTGCTGCAAACTCAGTAAATATTGATCCAAATGTAATTGAAACTCCCTATAGAACGGTGAGAGATGCTATTTTATCATCTCCGTATCAAGCAACCGTATTATTTTTGCCTATATTGTCAGCATTAATTCTAGCAACTGATTATCAATTTGGTGAGGATGAGTTTTCATCACTAATTTGTGCTAACTGGAAAATAAGATTGTTTTCACAGATATTTAGTATAATTGCTATTTCAATAACGACGACTTTTACGTTGTTTTTATTAAATGCATTACTTCTAAAATTCATGTTAGTTAGTAAGTTACAAAGTATTCTGTCTATAGGCTTAATGCTTGATGTTTTCATTAGAATAGTAGCTTTTACAATTACACTTAATTTACTCTCTCTATTACTTGTAAAAATAACAAAAAGATCAATTCCTTCTTTGATTGTGATAGTTCTGTTGTTAGTTTTCTCTTTATCAGGCATACTTAGGGCAATTTCTCCTATTTTAGATAATTTATTACCTTTAATTGGAGCTAAGTCTTTTGCTTTTGATAGGATCGAAGCCGGTCAGACAACCCAAGTATATGGAGCGATTCTTTTACTATTTGAAACTTTCCTTACGACGATTTGTTTATTTTATTTAGAAAAAATAAAATGGGGGAAGAAGAATGAAAAGCCAATTGCATAGCTTGTTTTATAAAAAATATAGTTTATTACCTGTACAGGTTTATTTATTATTTCAGTTAGTATTTGTTATTATAATAAGTTTATTAAGATACCTAAAATTCGAAGTTAATGGTGATTCTATCACTTTTAGCAGTTCTGTCTTATTAACTATAATATCGTTCTCTTTTTTAGGGAATGGAGTTTTAAATGCAAGTGTAGAATTGAAAACACAAAGTTATAAGCAAGTTTACCTGAACAACGGAAGTAGGGTGAAAGCTACATTATATATATTATTAATAGACCTACTAGAATGTCTAACACAGTCAGTATTAGCAGGTTTAATAGTAATGATATTTAGTCAGGGTACTCATAGTGAAGTAAATTTTTATTACTACTTGTTTGGTTCAGTTATATACTTTTTAGCGGGTTACTCTTTTTCCTTTTTATGTGGTAATTCAATGATTGCACTTGCAATTTTGCTATTATTTCCTATACTGGTGTTGCCTTTTATAGATAGGGTTATACCAATAGCTTCAAGTGTAATAATATATGATTTAGTTTTTCAGCTAATACATACAAACTATTCTATAATGCGTTTTATTGTATTCATAATTTGGCTTATTGGATTATTCCTTACTAGTTATTACCTTATTAGAAAGGAATTTTTAAAGTAACCCAAATAAAGATTGTTTTTTTAGATGAGACAACATCGAATTTAGATAGATTGACTGAAAAATAGATACAAGACTTTGGAGCACATATTCTGTTACTTAAAAATGAGCATTATTGAGATTTGGTAGAAACTCAATTTATTGAATTATCAATTATATGCTAATTTTGAAATGTATTTTCGATTTTTAATTATGTTACAATATATTCAAAACGTACGAGGAAAAAAATGGTAAAGTCTAAAATTCTAGTTATTGACGATGATTTAAAAATTTTAAGATTGATTAAGAATATTCTGGAGAAAAACTCCTATGTAGTTGAAACTAGAAATTCTGTTGAAGATATTAACCTATGTGACTTCATAGGATTTGATTTGATTTTACTGGATATAATGATGCCAGTGAGTGGTATTGATATTTGTAGTAGTATCAGAAGTCAGATTCAAACACCCATAATTTTTATAACTGCTAAAAACCTTGAAGAAGATATTGTTGAAGCTATTGGAATAGGTGCAGATGATTTTATTACCAAACCATTCGGTATGAAGGAGTTGGTTGCAAGAGTCAAAATGCATATTAGAAGAGATAAAAGGCTACTTTCTGTCGGAGATACTGAGACTAGTGGTTTACTTCAATTTGATAGGGTAGGAAAGGAATTAATAGTAGACGGTAATAGTATTTCTCTTTCGAGAAGGGAATTTAATTTATTATATTTGTTGTTTACCTATCAAACTAAAATCTTTAGTGTAGAGGAACTTTATGAATATTTGTACCCTCAAAGTTCAGAAGTTCAGTACCGAAGTATCACAGAGTATATCTATCAGATTCGACAAAAATTAAAACCTTATGGTATTGATCCAATTAAAACTCTTTGGGGTGGGGGATATAAATGGCAAAATCAATAACATTAAAGCAGTTGATAAGAGCAACTTATTTGAAAATTATTTTTCAATTTCTGATATGCATTTGTTTTTTTTATATCATTCCTGCCCTATTTACAGCAGTTGAAGGAATTAATGCTAACAATGTGAATAGCTTTACTATGTTTTTTAGTGTTAGCTCGTGGATTTATCTTTGTGTCATTTTAGTTGTTATAATTGTAAGAAATGTACAAAAACTTCTATATGAAATTCAGATAGAGATGAAGACAGTATATGAACAAAGCTTATATTCAGACAATAACAAATACTCTAAGCCACTAAGGTTATTTGAATTTATTGAGACAAAAGAACATATTATGAAGATGCAGGATAAAATTCAGAAGATGCTTGAAAAAGAGAAGAAACAAAAGCAAGAGCTAATGTTCAGAGTGTCTTCCGCAGCACATGATTTAAAGACACCTCTAACAATAATTTCAGGTAATGCTGAGTATCTTCAGACATTTGATTTGTCTCCTGAGTTAACTCAATGCTTATTAGATATCGAATCTTCAAGTCAACAGCTAGATAATTATTTTAATCAATTTATTCAATATTCAAAAACATTTTATAAAGATAATATCAATAAAGAGCATATTACTTCGGAGCAGCTTGCGTCATGTTTGATTAGAGAATTAACTCCTCTGACAACTGGGACCTGTGTTTTAAAAGTATTGAATGAAACCCCATCTGATACTACTATTCATATTGACTTAGTATTATTCTTAAGAGCACTTACTAATCTTGTGAATAATGCAATGTCCTATAGTCAATCAATGATGCCAAGGATAGTAATAAAATTATCATCTGAGCAAAATAAGATTGTTTTATCGGTTTGGAATGATGGCTCAAGGTTCTCGGCTAATATGATTGATAATGTAGGATCGCTCTTTTACCAAGATAATCAATCAGGAAAAGACTCTCAGAATCACCATTTTGGAATAGGGTTATCTTTTGTAAAAAGAGTCGTAGAACTTCATGATTGGGAACTGAAACTTTCTAATGAAAATAATGGAGCTATGGTTACAATTTATATTTAGTAATGGTTTTTTAGTTGAGATTATTAGCTAGTTTATATCCATTCGCTTGTGGTAACATCACTTCTATACTACAATATAGGAAAACAATCATAAAAGGAGTATGCCATGTCAACTGAATATGAAAAGATGATTGCAGGTGACTTTTATAAACCTAGCGATCCTAAGTTACGTGCCCTAGCAGCCAGCTCAAGAGAAAAACAATGGGCCTTCAATGCTGAGCCTGACCGTCTCAAAAGGGCAGAGATTGTCAAATCTTGGTTTGGTTCGACTGGTGAAAATGTTGCCATGAATCCTCAGTTCGTTACGGATTACGGTGTTAATATCCATATCGGTGAAAATTTTTACTCTAACTGGAATTTGACCATGCTGGATATCTGTCCTATCACGATTGGTGACAATGCCATGATTGGCCCTAATTGTCAGTTTTTGACGCCCTTGCATCCGCTTGATCCAACCGAGCGTAATTCAGGCATTGAATATGGTGCTCCAATTACGATCGGTGATAATTTCTGGGCCGGTGGAGGCGTGACTATCCTCCCAGGAGTGACCTTAGGGGATAATGTAGTTGCTGGAGCAGGAGCCGTTGTGACCAAGTCCTTCGGTGACAATGTGGTTCTAGGTGGGAATCCGGCGCGTGTGATTAAGGAAATTCCTGTAAAGAAAGACTAAATATAGCAACTCAAGGATTCGAGGTCCTTGAGTTTTCTATTTTTTGAAAGAATCTATTGACTTGAGCTAATAATTCTTCTATACTGCTAGTTAGCTAACAATATAGTTAAGGAGTCATTTTTTTGGACCATTTTGGACGCTTGTTAAAACAAGCCAATAACAGTATGATGCGTCATTTTGACCAGTTTGCTAGGCAATATGATTTGACTGGAAATCAGATGGCTGTCATTGATTTTATAACCAATCATGCGGATCAAGAAGTCTTTCAACGGGACATTGAGCACGAATTTGAGATTCAGCGTTCGACAACGACAGTGCTCTTACAGCGAATGGAGAAGAAAGGCTTAATTGAACGCCACACATCTTCAAAAGATGCTAGGCAAAAGGCGGTCGTTTTAACGGATAAAGCCCTTAATATCGCTTCTGCCTGTCAATCTTATCTTCGAAAAGAGGAAGAAGAGTTTGCCCAGCAGTTTTCAGCTAAAGAGAGAGAAGTCTTTCTCAAAATCTTACAACACTACCGCAATATTTAAGTTTATCTAGGAGGAATAAATACTTATGTCAGAAGAAAAAATCTCCACCAAGGTCCTGTGTGCCATCTTTGCGACAGGAATCCTTTCATTTTGTGGAGTAGCTGGTGAAACAGCTATGAACATTACCTTTCCTGTATTGATGAAGGCATTCTCAGTCAATACGTCAACCGTACAGTGGGTTACAACCATTTATCTCCTAGTGGTCGCTTGTGTGGTTCCCCTATCTGCCTATCTCAAGCGCTCGTTTAAGATGAAAACCATCTTTCTGGTCGCCAACCTATTGTCTATTTTAGGTGTTCTCATCGACTTTATAGCCCCTAGTTTCGGCTTTGTTGTTTTGGGACGATTGGTTCAAGGGATGGGTGTTGGTTTTGCCCTACCTCTCATGTTTAACATCATTTTGGAGCAGGTACCAAGTCGTAAGATTGGTCTCATGATGGGAGTTGGGACACTAATTACAGCCGTTGCTCCAGCCATTGGGCCAACTGTTGGTGGTCTCTTGACAGCGCACTTTGGTTGGCGTTCTATCTTCCTCGTCCAGTTTCCTATTCTCTTGGCTTCACTGATTGCAGGGATTCGCTCAATTGAGCAAAAGAGTGAGGTGCAACGTGAATCTTTAGATTTCCTCAGTCTACTAGCTACTATCTTTCTTTTCTTGGGTTTGATTTTAGGTCTTCATGGGGTTGCTGACCATGCTTTCGTTAGTTTCTCAGTTCTTGGTTGGCTTTTGATTGGTATCTTAGGTCTTGTCCTTTTGATTTGGCGTTCAACAACATTGGACAAGCCTATTATCAATCTCTCCATTTTGAAAAATCGTAAACTGACAGGTCATATCATCGCTTTCTTCTCTTTCCAATTGGGATCCCTTGCGATGAGTTTTCTCTTGCCAAACTATGTGCAATTGGTTAACCACTCGAATACAACTTCTGCAGCTTTAATGTTGCTTCCAGGTGCTATTATCGGTGCAGGATTCGCTCCATTCTCAGGTATCATTTTAGATAAGATGGGAGCACGTAAACCGATTCTTATTGGGGCTACCCTTATCGTACTCGCTCAGTTGTTATTTAGCTTGTTTGGTCTCTCTCTTTCCAATACGTTGATCCTCGTCTTTTACATGATTTTCATGACGGGGCTTGGCGTTTCCTTTGGTAATGTCATGACCAATGGACAGAAACAACTGTCGCTAGATCAACGTGCTGATGCCAATGCCATCTTTAACACGCTCCAACAATTTGCAGGAGCAGTGGGAACAACCCTAGCATCTCTAATTGTTGCTATGAGTCAAGCTAATCACAAGGTTGACTTTGCACAAGCAACGGCTCAAGGTAGTCGAAATGGCTTTATGGTCTTATTTGCTTTAGCTATTTTCCAACTCCTTGTCTTAGTTAGCGTTGTCAAAAAGAACGATTAATAACATGTTTAAAGCAAAGGAAACATGCTTTCCCTTGCTTTTTCTTTCCTTAAATGAAATACTAATCTTACTGCAAATTTTAGTGTTACTTTAAGGTTTATGACTTATAATAACCTTAAAAAATGAAGCAGTCTTCGATGAAGATACTAGAAAGAAGGGAAGGACCATGTCTTTACTTAAGAAAATTCATCCTGAGCAGCCGCTCAAGGAACTGAGATGGTTTGATATCAGTATTGTTACGCTGATTATGTTCGGTCAGTTTATTGTTCGTTCGACACAGATGTATTTGGCCAGTTTGTCTCCAAGCCTTTCTACAGCAATCAGTGAGACATCAACGAATACAGCCAGTGAAGGAGCAGCTTACTCTAGCAATTTCACCTTGCAGATTATTCTCCTAGCTTTAGCGATTATTTATCTGTGGATACGCCATTTTGACTTTAAACAATTACCTATACGTCTAAAGTGGTCTGTTCTCTTTTGGGTACCCTTTATTTTCGCTATCATGGGCTTATTTGCTGATATTGTAAGTACTTTGTCAGGACAATATAATTATTTTAGTCCTCAAGTTCTAGCCTTTATTAGCCCTATGGCTGTGATTGATAAGTTTATGGCTTTGTCACCTATGGCGATTGCTTATGGGTTGCTCAACGGTTTCTACGAGGAATTTTTCTTCCTAGGACTCTTGACCTCGGTTAAGGACAAGTATAAGTGGTTGGTCTTACTCTTTTCAACCATTGTTCGTGTGTCCTTCCATACCTATCAGGGCATGCTATGGGCTCTGGTTATCGGTGTGGCCTTTGGTCTCCTCTATTATTTCCTTTATAAGTACAAGGTTAAAAACTTGCTTCCATTTTTCCTCGTTCATGCCTTAGCAGATATGTTTGGCTCGAGCTTAATTTATCTCTTGGTAAACTGGAATTATTAGTCAAACAACTCCCTTCGTTTAAGTACGAGGGGAATTTTTGTGCTCAATTAACCCAAGAAAAACTCTAAACGACTAGCTGATTGTAATGATTATTGATTAGGAAATGATTTGATTTTTATTAAAAATATGAGATAATAGGTTTGGACTAATTTTTAAACAGCAATTTTAGAGGGAGACAATGATGTCAAAACGACTATTTTCGGATGAGCCGAATGCCCCCAAACCCCTTAAGGAGCTTTTCTGGGAAAATGCAGAAAAAGCTCGTATGGGGGAATTTTGGAAAGACAAAAAGAGTTACAGAGAGCTCTCAGAAGCCACGGGGATTCCGTCAGGAAGCCTTCGGATGCTCTTTATGAACAAGCCTAAGGGAAATATTCCAAAGATTGTGACCATTACTAACGGTCTGGCCAAGGTGACTGGGAAAAACATTACACTTGGGAAGCTCTTAGCTCGAGACAATCAGCATGAGGTTTTTGAGTTTCCAAGAGATCCTGAACAGGTCACCGAAAACTTGTGGCACAACATTCGCAAGAAGCTGGAAATCACGGAAGATATGGATGAGGGGGAAGTCAGAGAACGCATGACAGTCTTTGTAGTCTCATCTGGTATGGCTCAAACCAACTATAACCTGATCAATCAAAGAGGAACGGTTTCGCTTGATACTTTAGAAAAATTTTCAAAAAGACTTAGAGTTGAGCCTTATGAATTGTTGGCTACCATCAGACGAAGGGAGATTATTGATAGGGATGACTTCCCTATTCCTAAGGAAAATGTTAGCGACTACCACATCGATATTGGTAAGCTCAATACTTTCATTAAGCTCCAACCCTACTCGCCCAACGGTCAAGAGGTAGCCTCTGCAGACTTAAGCCCACAGAATCTTTATCATTATTATTCAAAGGGAACTATCGGAGATATGCCCATAAAAACGGCCTATAAGTTTAAAAGACTTGTAGATATTTATGAAGCAGAATATGGTCCCCTTGAACCTTCAAGTCGAGTTTTAGATGTCAAGGAACTAGAAAGATTCCTTTATAGTGGTATGATTACTGGTTATGCCATTGCTAAGACAGGGTTGATGAATGCGACCAATGGAAATCTCTATATCAGGGGCAAACGTCCTATCGAATCCATGCAACTGGATCGTGCCTTCGGTCTCTATAAACACCTAAAAAGACTGAAAAAGGACCAATAAATTCTTTACCTAACAAAAAGCCAAAATCAGCATGCTGATTTTGGCTTTTTGTTTGTTTTTTTATCTGTAAGACTAGTAAGAATAATTTTAGTCAATTTTCGGACTTATTTTACAATTGTTTCGCACGTCCATTTTCATCAAAGTGATAAGTCACACCATTGATGGTACGTGTTTGGTTGGTTACGAGCTCACCAGAGTTTTCATCGTAATAACGAGTACCCTTGTAGTCTGTAACGAAATTGCCTTTAATTTGCTTACCTTGATAATCAAAGTAGAGGTGTTGACCATTGATGACTTGATCAAAGATAAGAGCCTTTCCATCGTTACCGAAGTAGTACCAATTGCCCTTCCAATTGAAGAATTGATTGGTTACAGCAGCCCCAGTCTCAGCGTCGAAGTAGTAGACAGGATTGTCATAGGGTGAACGGTTATAGTTGAAGAAACTATAAGGTTTCACCAGCTCTCCTTTAACTTGTTCGCCCATTCGGTATTTTGTTGCGACGGGATTACTGAAATAGTAGAGATTACCATCTATTTTGGCAAGTCCTAATACTTTATTTCCTTCATCATCTAGGTAGTACCAGTTACGTCCAGATTTAACAAAACCTCTTTGTCGTACAGCAGCCCCAGTCTCACTATCATAGTATGGTTCGTAACCGTAAGGTCCGAATTCTCCTCTTAAAACTTCCCCATATCCTGTAATAAAATAATCCTTACCGTCAATTTTTTTATAACCAGAACTTATCTTATTATCATCGTCAAGATAGTATAATTTACCACCAGCCTTTATAAATTGCTTACGAGGGGCTTCGTGACGAGCACCAGAGTCTTTATCGTAGTAGTAGCCTTCTGCGATTGCGTCTTTAGCTTGTACACCATTATAGTCAAAGTAAACGTGTACCCCATCGATGGTTTGTGAGCCTTTAAGGATATTACCTTCTGCATCTGCATAGTACCATTTACCATCATGGCTAAAGTATTGACCTTTTACAAGAGCTCCAGAATTTTTATCATAGTACTTAACTGGGCTAGTATAGGAGTTTGCTTTAACCGCATGCCCATTACTATCGGTAAATTCTCCTTTAATTTGATTACCATAATATGGATCAAAGTGAACCTGTACCCCGTCGATGGTTTGATCGCCTTTAAGGATTTTTCCTTCTCCATTAAGATAGTACCAGTTATCGTTGATGTAAACGTAGCGATTGGTACCAAGGTCTATTTTAGCACCAGAATCTTTGTCGTAGAAGTAGCCATCATTACCAAAGACACCTTTGGCTTGTTTACCATCATAAGGGTCAAAGTATACAGGAACATTGTTAATGGTTTGAGAACCTTTAAGCCGTTTACCGTCATTGCCTACGTAGTACCAGTCTTTGTCGACTTGGACATAACTATTGATTACGAGAGCACCAGTAGTACTGTTATAATATTTTTTGTTACTTGCGAAATTTCCCTTAACCTGAGCGCCAGTTTTTTCGTCAAAGAAGTATTCAATGTTGTCGATGACGGTCGCTCCTTTAATAGCCTTACTATCTGCTCCAATGAAGTAGGTCTTGTCATTAACGGTAACGAAACGATTAGTAACTAAATTTCCAGAGTCTTTATCGTGAAATTGATTATTATAGTCAAAATCTCCTTTAACCTGTTTACCTCCATATTCAAAATAAACGTGAGCGCCGTCAATAGTTTGCTCACCTCTCAAGATTTTTCCATCCTCACCGACATAGTACCAGTTGCCTTTGACCTGAACATAACGATTGATACCAAGGTTGACACGATTACCGTCTTGATCGTAAAAGTAGCCATCGTCAGCAAAATTGTCGAAAACCTGGCTTCCCTCGTAGGTATCGAAGTAGACTTGTTTACCGTCAATTGTTTGAGGACCAGTTAACCGAATTCCTTGGTCGTTAACATAATAACGTTCATTTCTATGTCTGTAGGGGTTGTAGGCAATGATATATTGGTTAGTAGCTAGAGCACCAGAATCTTTATCATAATAGCGTTCATTATTGTCAGTACTATCTTTAACAAAATAGCCTTTAACTTGAACACCTCCTCGGTCGAAGTAAACCTTAACGCCATCGATGGTTTGTGGTCCCTTTAAAATAGCACCATCATTTCCAGCATAGTACCATTCCCCGTTTAATTCGAAATAGCGGTTTGTCCCAAAATCAACTTGTTTACCGTTTTCGTCGTAATAACGGCCATCAGAAGCAAATCTATCCTTAACTTGTTCTCCATACTGATCAAAATAATACCACGCTCCATTAATTTCCTTGGGTCCGATTACTTTATTGCCATTTTCATCTAGGTAATAGGTGCTACTGTAACTATCAACGAATTTATTAGTAACAAGAGCACCAGAATCTTTGTCATAATAGTGACCGTCCCAGGTAAATTCCCCTTTAACCTGAACACCACCTTGATCGAAGTAAACCTTAACGCCATCAACAGTTTGTGGTCCAGTCAGGTCTTTACCGCTAGCATCTTTGTAATGCCAATAGCCGTATTCGTCTCTATAGTATTGACCACCTGTGATATTAGTTTCACTGTTCGAAGTTTCGTTAACTGAAGCTGTCTCACTGGCAGCTCGGTCTGTAGATACAGCTTCGCGTGTTTGGCCAGAGGCTGATTCTGAAGGAGCTTGGCTTTCACTTACAGTTGTTGAAGCTGTTTCACTGGTAGTTTCAGAGCTTGCAACAGAAGTTGTGGCTTGTTCTGAGTCATTTGTAGTGCTTTCAGTGCTAGCAACTTTTTCAGTAGTAGCAGGAGCTTCAACAACCTTAGTTTCTACGAGGTCTGCTGTGGTTTCTACATTGGCAGTGGTAGCAGCAGTCACATCAAGGTTTGATGCGTTGTCAGCTTTAGCTTCTTCAGCGAAGGCAGGCTTTGCGATGAAGGCAAAACCTGCAAGAGCAGTTGCACATGAGAATGCAATCAGACGTTTTTTGGACTTAGGTCCAGTAAAATTAGAATGTACTTTCATACTTTTTCCTCCATTTCCTAAGTCCTATTATAGCGCTATTTTAGAGACTTTCAAGAAAATATAAGAAATTTAGATAAAAATAAGAAAACGATTACATTCCAAAGTGACTAACAAGGTAAAATTCACAATTTTAGCAGTCATAAGAGTTTAAAAAAATCCAGGACTTGAGTCCTGGATTAGGAGATTATGAAAAAGAAAAGTTTTAGGATGATTATAGTATATAGAGGAGATCCTAAAGTTTTCTTAAAGTAAGGGATGTCTTAAACTTTAGTCGCATTACCATTTTCATCAAAATGATAAGTTACACCTTTGATAGTACGTGTTTGGTTGGTGACTAGTTCACCAGAGTTTTCATCGTAGTAGTGACCATCTGGTGCAAAAGTGCCTTTAACTTGTCTACCATGATTTGTATCGAAGTAAAGTTTTTGCCCATTAATTTGAACGGCACCGGTAGCTGCTGTACCATCGCCGTAGAAATAGTGCCAAGCTCCTTCCGTAAAGACAAAGCGGTTTTTGGCAGCCTTACCAAATTGATCGAAGTAGTAGATCTTACCATCAATGTAATTAATGCTGTCTTGCCACATGTCACCTAGTTGGGTGTATTTATAGGCACCTCCTTGACGGAAGTAATATAAGTCACCATTGATTTCATGAAGTCCAAGGACTTTTTCACCTTTCTCGTCAAGATAGTAAGTTAAGCCTCTGTTATCTTTGACAAACCCAGCTTTGGTTACTTTGCGACCATTATCTTTATCGTAATAGTACTCAGGCATATAGACGCCATCTTGACCAAATCCTCCTTTAGCTTGTACCCCTCGATAGTTGAAGAAGACATCTTGTCCATCGATATTTCGAGGTCCCTTGACTGGTTTACCATCTTTACCTACATAAAACCAATTACCCATGAAGTCAATATAACGATTGGTTACAAGGTTTCCTGAATTAACATCGTAGAATGCGTATAAATCACCGTAAGAATTACCATAAGCCCCTTTGACCTGTTGACCGTTGTCACGGAAGAACACTTTTTGTCCATTGATAATTTGAGCTCCAGTAAGGTTGTCTCCATTTGCGTTTTTATAATACCAGTTTCCGTTATCATCACTATAATAACCATTTGGGTTAGGAGCATCCGTACCGACACCATTTTCATCAAATCGATAGGTCATACCATTAATTGTTAGAGTGGTGTTAGTGACGCGTGCTCCAGAATTAGGATCATAGTAGCGAAGAATACCATTGTCGAGAACAAGCTCTCCTTTAGCCTGACGACCATTGGCATAGAGGTAAACGATTTGACCATCTATATTGGCTTCACCATTCTGAGGACGAATAGCATTTCCATCTTCACCATAGTAGTACCAGCCATCATTTTCTTGGACATAGCGGTTTTTAACGGCTTGACCAGTAACTGAGTCAAAATAATAGCGACGTGTAATATTAATAGGAGTACCATAACCGTAAGAACGTGGTGAATTTTGACCTTCTTCTAGTAAAATACTGATTCCCTTTTGTAGGACGCCGGTATCAACAGGAGAGGCAGCTTCACGTGCTTTGAAATAGTAGATGTTACCATCAATTTCACGTATTCCTGTAAATTTAGAACCATCGTTCTTGATGTAGAAAGTTTGGCCTTTTTTATTCTGAACTAGACCTTCTTTTCGGACCCTTGCACCAGAGTTAGGGTCGTAATAGAAGGTTTGATCTGGATAACTATAAGATTCTCCACTAAAGTCACCTTTGATTTGAATACCATCATTATTAAAATAAACTTCTTGACCATTGATAGTTTGTTCGCCTGTTAGTGGTCGTCCAGTAGCATCTAAATAATACCAATTGCCCTTGTATTCTAGGTAACGATTGGTTTGAAGTTGACCAGAATTATCATCGAAATAACGACGTAGATCACCAGACCAATAGAAATCTGGCCCTTTAATTTGTTTACCATCTTCGCGGAAAGAGACACGTACACCATCAATGGTTTGGTCTCCAGTAAGGTTTTTACCGCTGGCATCTTTATAGTACCAGTTGCCTTGGTCATCACTATAGTACTGACCACCAGTGACGTTTGTTTCATTAGGTACTGAAGCAGTTTCACTGGCAGCTCGGTCTGTAGTTACAGCTTCTCGTGTTTGGCCTGTGGCCGATTTTGCAGGTGCTTGGCTTTCGCTTGCAGTTGTTAAAGCCATTTCACTTGCAGTTTCAGAGCTTGTAGCAGAAGTTGTAGCTTGTTCTGAAACATTTGTGGTACTTTCAGTGCTAGCTACATTTTCAGTAGTAGGAGGAGCTTCAACAACCTTTGTTTCTACGAGGTCTGCTGTAGTTTCCACATTGGCAGTGGTAGCAGCAGTCACATCAAGGTTTGATGAGTTTTCAGCTTTAGCTTCCTCAGCGAAGGCAGGTCTTGCGATAAAGGCAAAACTTGCAAGAGCAGTTGCACATGAGAATGCAATCAGACGTTTTTTGGACTTAGGTCCA
>OLFU01001306.1_pt1 | contig 24959 bp, 28 predicted proteins | sample 1605161 | NCBI WGS metagenome assembly OLFU01 (sample SAMEA3888914, study PRJEB22519) | human gut metagenome | biome: human gut; feature: human-associated habitat; material: faeces | place: Denmark | collected 2011
AACACCAGCCTTCCAAGCTGGATACGTGGGTTCGATTCCCATCACCCGCTTTTTTAGGGGAACGAGTTTCGAAAGGAACTCGTTTTTTTTATAATTTAAATTACGGAGGTTTTTCCTATGGAAAAGAAAACAGCATTCAAAGACCTTTCCCGCAAAGCAAAGGTGCAATATATCTGGGACTATTACCGCTGGCACATCATTGCTGCCATCTGCCTTGTGGCGTTTGTCATTTCCATGATCGTACATTATGCTGCCTATAGGGAAAGTGTTTTAGATATAGTGATGGTAAATACCCTGAATCCTTATGAAGAAAGCGTTTCTTCCACAGATGAATTTTTTGAACAGGAAGGCTTTACAAAGAAAGAAGAAGTTACCGTAGATACCTCCATCACTTTTTCTGATGACGATAATTACTCCACAAACTACTACAGTGACCAAAAACTGACTTTAAAACTTTCTGTCGGTGGTGCCGACGTTCTTTTTGCACCGGAATTTGTGTTTCAGCAATACGCTGATGCCGGAAGTCTTATGCCTCTTACGGATTATTTAACAGCGGACGAATTAGAACAGTACAAAGATATGATCGTCTATGCAACAGATTCCGAAACCGGTGAGACACTCCCTTGCGGTCTGGAACTGAACGACAACCAATGGCTTTCTGACTACGGTTACTACACCGGAACGGTCTGCTTCGGCATTGCATACGCAACTGATAACAAAGGGAATGCTGTTGATTTCTTTCATTATGTTATGAACTGAACACCTATTGATAAAAAAATCGTGCAAACATGATACGTTTCTGTTCGCACGATTTTTTATTTCAATTATGATTTACAATCTCCGTTACTCCAGCTTAAACCGTTTCACCTCAGTATCAAGCAGATCTGCGATCTCATTGTTATGATCAGCCGCTTTCTGGATATCTCCCACACTTCCTGTAAGATCTGTGGACATTTCTGCCACATTTACAATGCCCTTTGCGCTCTCTTCGACAGCAGCACTGACTGCTGTAGTCGATTCTTTGATCTCATCCATGGCTTTCTGCAATTCGCCGGCAGCACTTGTGAAATCTTCCATAATGGCATTCATATCACCTGCATCTTTGCTGTAAAACTCACTCATTTCCACTAACTGCTGATAACCATCCATAGCAGTTATTCCCGCAAATTCGACCATATTTTCTGCCTCTTGTGCCAGACCATTCACAGCCTCAACTACCGCTGCGCTCACTTTTTGTATCTGTTCTGCAGCTTCTGCCGAATTGGCAGCAAGTTTTCCGATTTCATCTGCCACGACTGCAAATCCTTTTCCTGCCTCTCCTGCCCTTGCCGCCTCAATGCTCGCATTTAATGCCAACAGATTGGTCTGATCGGTGATCTCGATAATATTTGCCGTAAGCTGTGCTATCTCCTGCACCGCTTGGGACTGCTCGATCTTCTCATTCAATTTCTGTGCCATGTCGGCCACCTGCGTTGCAACCTCCTGCTGTTTGCTTGAGGCTTCTGTGCGGACACTGTCTGCCCGTCCGTTCATTTCACCGGAAGACTCTTTTCCATGCTCTGCACGTGCTGCCATGTTTTCAATGGATGCATAAACCTGTCCCACTGAGGTGCTGATCTGCTCCAGTGAAGCGTTTGTCTCCTCCATTGCCGCACTCATTTCCTCCATAGTTGCGGAAACGTCTGTGATATTCACCTCTGCTGCTGCAAGGTTTTGTGCAATCTTTTGTGACGAACCATTTAAATGTTCTGAATTGTCGGAGATCTTCAACATGATTCCCCGTATGTATTCCAATAAAGCATTGACATTCCCTGCAATGAGTTCCATCTCATCTCCACTGTGGATGTCCAGCTTCTGCGTCAGATCTCCCTCATTATGCACGATCTCATAAATCTTGTCGTCCACTTTCTGAAGACCTCTCGTGATCGTTGAAATAATGATGCTGAGAGCCGCTACTGCCAGGACAATGCAGACCGCACCAATCTTGACCACTCCCACAAGTGATGCCTCAAGCCGGGCAGTAATATCAGATGCATCATAATCACACCCCAGAACTGCCACCACTTTTCCTGCGCTGTTTGTGATTGGCTTGTAGACTGTGATCAGGTCTCCATCCTCCGTCTCATCAATATAATCCTGCACATATTCCTGTCCTTCAAATACAGATTTTAACTCCTCATAAGAGTCAGCAAAAGGATCCCCGAGATAACTTACATCTTCGGTTGCTTCCACATCTACTCCGTAATAAACATTTGTCCCATCGGTATATAAAGTATACAGATATGCAATCCCACAGCTGTCCTTCATATTTTTTAAGGCTGCCAGGACTCCTTTATATGCATCGCTTTCTTCTGCCCCCGGAACGATCTGCTCCACCTCGTCGCCATCTAACATACGAAGTGTCAGATCTGCCGCCATGTCTGCCTCCTGAACGCCCATCTCAACCATGCCGTCTTGGATATGTTTGTAAGAATTTACTCCCATAACCACACAGACAACGAGTACACATACACATACCGGGATCAGTATTTTAAATTTGATCCCCAGCTTTCTTGTTCTGACTTTCCGCTTCATCTATTGTTCCTCCAGATTTTCTCTTAAACACACGCATTTCCACAACACCTGTATTTTCCGTCTTTGATATTACTATTATATACCAAAAAAGCACAGATTCAAGTAAAAATCCCCGATAGACCGTCTCATACCGGGGATTTCTGTTATCCGGAAAAGTATTCTTTTTTACTCTAAGATCACGACCGAATACGCAGGTATGGTAAGCTGTTCTTCATCCAGAACGGCAGCTTCCGTTCCTGTCAGAAGCTCCCCTGCGATCTGCAATGGATATTTCCTGTCTTCCGTTGCTCCGAGAGCTGATTTCCCAAAATCGACCGTCTGTGCCTTCTCTGAAGTATTGAACACCAGCGTCAATTGTCCCTCATCACAGGTTTTCCGGATCACGCATACCGTATCATCCGAAATCCCCTCATCAAATGCGACCTTTCCTCTGGCGATCACCGGATACTCATTCCGCAATGCGATCGTCTGTTTCACAAAGTTATAAATGGAATTACCATCGTTTTCCTGCTCCTCTAAACTGCCATACTTCATCTTAATATCGTCCATATCCTTTGGTCCGTCACACATACCCGTAGCATCGGCATCCGTCGACCAGTACATCGGAGCACGCTTATTTTCATCTTTTCCGGAGCCTTTCATTCCAAGCTCCTCCCCATAATACAAAAATGCACTTCCCGACATCAGAAGATTCATTGCATTTCCAAGCTTTGTCTGCGCTTCACTATAATCGCCGGAATAATAACCTGCGCTCCGCGCCATATCATGATTGGTGTAAAACGGTGCGTCAATGTAAGTATCACTGTAGCTGCCGTAAAGCTCCTGCGTATTGACAAGACTCTTTCCGTAAGCGGAAGCGCCATTGATTCCCTTTACTGTGTCTGCGATGATACCGTCCTTATCCGCAAAAGTAAAATCAAAGAAACTGTCCATGCCACTCTGATAATATTTCGCATAGACATTGTAATCATTCCATGCCTCTCCGACCAGATATGCATCCTCTTTTTTGGATTTCACCATATCATTAAACCAGGTCAGGACTGCAATATTTTTTTCATCTGCGCCCGAATAGAATTCCTTTACTGCATCCAGACGGAAACCATCCACTCCGAGATCCAGCCAGAACTGTACGATCTGTTCAAACTCTGTCTTTAACATCTCATTATCCCAGTTGAGATCCGGCATCTCGCTCCAGAACTGTGCCTCATAGTACCAGTCTGTTCCCTCCACCGGATAATAACCGCCCAGTTTTTCTTTGGAAAAATTATAATAATCTACATAAGGGCACTCTGACGCATCTGGTTCTGCACCTTTCGGAAGACCCTGCAAATATTGGTATGCAGTCTGAAACCACTCATGCTGTGAAGATGTGTGGTTCATGACAAAATCGATGATCACATTGATTCCACGCTTATGGCATTCATCTACAAGTGTCGTAAAATCGTCCATCGTCCCGTACTCCGGATCAATCGCTTCATAATCCGTCACATCATATTTATGATACGTTGTGGACGGCATGACCGGCATCAGCCAGATACCATTGCATCCCAGATCCGTGTCCGTCGCAGGATCACCGTCATTTATATAATCGAGATTTTCCGTCAGTCCTTTCAGATCACCGATTCCATCTCCGTCACTGTCATAAAAACTGTAAACAAACACTTCATAATAAGTTCGGTAATTGTCATCAATCACATTCTCTTCCGCCGTATTGACCTGCTGCATCAAAGACAATGCAGTAACTTCATTCCCTTCGCTTTCTGTATCTGTCTCCGTCCCACTCTCCGGTACTGACTCTGTGCTATCCACGCTGTCTGCCGGTGTGCCGGCATTATTCCCACAAGCGGCCGTCTGTATCAACATCATTCCTGCTATCAGGGCTGCTATCAAACGCTTTTTCATTCCCATACCTTACCTTTCCCATATTCTGTAACACTTTTCTATTTACATAAAAAGGGACTGCTGTATCAAGATTTTCACTCTCATACAACAGTCCCACACACAGCCAAAACTTATCCGCTGCCCGGTTTAACCCTTTACAGCTCCACTCATTCCATCTACATAGAATTTCTGTGTCAGTAAGAACAGAATTGCAATCGGAATGGATACCACAACTGCGCCTGCGGCAAAACAGGTATACCAGCTGTCAATGTATTCTTTTTCAAGCATCTTCCAAAGACCGATAGATACGGTGTAGTACTGTGCATCAGCACGGCAGATAACCTTTGCAAAAATGAAGTCTACCCACGGTCCCATGAAGGATGTCAAAATGGTATAAACAATAATTGGTTTACTGAGTGGCGCGGTAATTTGGGTAAATACCTGCCATCTTGTTGCCCCATCGATGATCGCAGCCTCGTCCAGCGCTTTTGGGATCGTGTCAAAGAAACCTTTTGCAACATAGAATCCAACACCGGATCCTGCTGAGAATACGATGATCAAAGCGATACGGATCATAGATCCCTCTGCCAGTCCAAGAGCCTTTAAAATATAGTAAACAGCGATCATGGACATAAAGGATGGGAACAATCCGAGGATCATTGCCACATTCATAAATGGTTTTCTCATGTTAAAACGCATTCTTGACATTGTATAAGATACTGAAAGTACAAAAATGGTTGAAATGATACATGTAAAAATCGCAATGATAAAAGTATTCACAAACATTTTCGGGAAGTTCAAAATACTTGTATCTGTGAATAATTTCACATAGTTGTTGATCGTATAAGTCTTCGGGAAGAAAGTGGTTACGTAAGAACCTTTCTCACCGCGGAAACTTGTCAGGACTACCCAGAAAATCGGCAGCACCCAGATGAATGACAGGATTGCCAGAAAAATATGGATAATAATATTCACAATTGTTTTCTTTGCTTTTGTGCCAGATGTCACTTGTTTTTTACTCATTACATGAATCCCTCCTCATCTTTGTAGGATGCGGTATTACGATATGTTACCAGCGCAACGATCGCAAGGACAATGAACGTCATAATACCAATTACTGCACCTAAGTTGTAGTAGTTCTTATCAACGGTCAGTTTGTACAGCCATGTAACAAGCAGATCTGTCTTACCGGCTGTTGCATCCACCGGTGTCGGATTACCGCCGGACAGCAGGTAGATAACGTTGAAGTTATTGATATTTCCGGTAAACTGTGTAATGAGGTATGGTGTCATGACAAATAACATATATGGCAATGTGATCTTGAAGAATATCTGGATTGCATTAGCTCCATCAATCTTCGCTGCCTCATATAATTCACCCGGAATGTTCTGTAAAATACCTGTTACCTGAAGTAACGTATATGGGATACCTACCCACAGGTTGATAACGATAACTGTCACTCTGGCCCATGTCGCACTTGAGAAAAATGGAAGTGCCGTATCGATCAGACCATATTTTAATAATAAAGTGTTCACGATACCGGTTGGCTGTAACATACTTCTCATGATCAGCAGGGAAACAAACTGAGGTACTGCGATGGATAATACAAAGCAGAATCTCCAGAAGCCCTTAAAATGTGTCTCTTTACGGTTGATCACGATTGCAAGGATCATACCGAAAATATAGTTTAATGCTGTTGCAAAAATCGCCCAGGTGATCGTCCATGTCAGTACGGAATAGAACTGCTTACCGATACTGTCGTTCAAATTTAAGATTTTTGCAAAGTTTGCAAGCCCAACCCAGTCAAATAATACCAGATGATCATTTACCTTGCTGTAATTGGTAAATGCCATGGAAATATTATAGATCAGTGGAAGGATCGTAAAGATCAATACTCCCATGATCGGCGCTGCAAGTAATAATTTATGTAAATTTTGATCAAACAAACTCTTGAAGTCTTCTTTAAAGGTGTTCAGGTGCTTTCCTGATTTTGCAAGCACTTCTGATTTATAAGAGCTTTTTACTGCCTCTCTCCACACAACGATAAACATCAATGTAATATAAATCGTTGCAACTCCATACAACAGGATCAGGGATGACTGATCACCGGCAGTGTACTCATAGATACTTTTCTTTTCATTCCAGACTTTTTCCTGCTCTCTCCATCCCAATGATGGAAACATGGATAAATTATAAATTCCGGATTGGATCATAAACCATATATATCCAATCTCAACAACCAGGAACATCAGTCCCTTTGCGATCTGTCTGTGTGCGATATTACCCAAGCCCATAATAAGCAGGGAAAGCTTTGTAATGATGTTTCCTTTTGTAACCGCACCGGTCACGGTATATGGATCCGCAAACTCTTTTTTTCTTTTTCCAGCCTGTATCACGTTATGGGCCTCCTTAAAATAAAAATAGATTCCTTAGTATCAAACAATCCTCAGAGCGCTCATGCGCCCCGAGGTTTGTATTTTGCATGTAAGAATCTTCTGTATTCTTTTTACTGTGCTGCGTCTGTGTTCATTGCTGTATTCATATCTGCTGTCTTTTCTGCAGCGTTATCATGTGTGACCTCGCCAGCTACAAGTGCTTTACCCATGTTCTCAGCTGGTGACCAGTAGTTACTCATCTCAGGTACTAATGGCTGCATGATAGATGTGTTGATCATTGCGTCTGCAACTGCTGCTGCGATCTCATCATCAACTACAATGTTTGTGTTTGTAGGAAGGATGTTTCTCATATCGTAGTGATCTTTCTGAGCGTCCTCACCTGCAAGGTAAGCTGCCAATGCCATAGCAACCTGCATGTTCTCAGCATTTGGGTTTACACCGATTGCTTTAGATCCGATGAAGGATTTCATCTGGCAGTCTGTTCCGTTTAAGTTAAATGATGGAAGTGCTGCAACACCCATGTTGTCACCAAGTGCTTCTTTTACAGCTTCTGCATTCCATGTACCGGAGAATACAGCGTTTACGCTTCCGTCACGTAAACCTGCAAGACCAGCTCCGTCTGCATCATTGATAAAGTTAGGATTTGCAACTACATCAACTAAGTAATCTGTAACAGCTGCTGCCTTTTCTCCATCGAAGTCGATACCTGCTGCTGCGTCTGTACCATCTCCGAATAATGAACAGCCATTTCCAACATAGAATGCCTGAATGTACCAGGAATCAGATAATGGGAAGGCAACTTTTCCTTTCTCCAACATTGTGTCAAAGCTCTTGATATCCTCATCAGAGAATACACTCTTATCATAGTACATGAACCATGTATTAGATGTAAATGGGAATGCTACTACTGCATCATTGTATGTAACAGATGCTGTAATGGAATCGGAGTTTGTGCTTGTTACATAATCAAGATAAGATCCGCCGAGCTCAGCAAGTGCGTTTGCTGCTACTAAATCAGGGATGTTATCGTTTGCCAGCATATAGACATCTGCAGATCCCTCAACGTCTGTTGTGACAGTAGCTTTTGCATCACCCTCTGCACATACACCATACTCAAATGTGACATCCCAGTTTGGATGAGCCGCATTGAATGCGTCACATTCTTTCTGTAACCAGCCTGTATCCTGATCTTCCTGTGGGCTCCATACAGTCAATGTACCGCTCCATGCTTCCTCTTCTTCTGTTGCTGCATCATCAGATGCTGCTGCTTCTGTAGAAGGTGCCGCATCGTTTCCTGCAGTTGTGTTGTCTGCTGCTTCCTGTTTGTCGCCGCAGCCTGCTGTCATTGTAGCTGTCATAGCTGCAACAAGTAATAATGAGATTGCTTTCTTTTTCATTTGATTCCTCTCCTTTTTTAGAATAAGACTTCTATATAAAATGCTTATGCATCTTATAGCGTATTTGTTATCTGCGATATACGGCTGCCAGAGTCCGTATCCATGCTCTCCGTTCTTCGCTCAAAGTATCTTTTCCGATACGCCAGCGCCAGTTGCGTCCCACCGTGGAAGGTGCGTTCATTCTGGCTTCATTTCCAAGCTTCATCAGATCCTGCATCTGGATAATGGCCACATCTGCGATACTTGCGTAGGCTGCCCGGATCAGTGCATCCGGTATTTCTTCTTTATAATGAATGTTCAGATACTCATACAGATATGCCAGCTCGTAATCTGACTTATCCCGGAAATAACCAACGATCGTTTCGTTGTCGTGAGTTCCTGCATATACGACCATGTTCGTGTCCTGATAGTTATGTGGAAGATGCTCATTCGCGGTGTCATCATCAAAGGCAAACATTAAAATCTTAATGCCCGGCCATCCGGTTTTTGTCTTTAACTTTTTCACTCCCGGAAGCCCGCCCTTTGGTCCGATGTCTTCCACGATCACCCGCATATCACCCAGAACCTCTGTCATGGCATCTGTCAGTTTCCTGCCCGGTCCTTTGCTCCACTTGCCATTTCTTCCGTCTTCTGCATCTGCAGAAACGGTGTAATAACGCACCAGACCGGAAAAATGGTCTAACCGGATCACATCAAATAATTCCATGTTCTCAAGCATTCTTGCCTTCCACCATGCAAAGCCATCCTCTTCCATGACGTTCCAGTCATATACCGGACTGCCCCATACCTGACCGCTCTCGGAAAATGCATCGGGTGCTGCCCCTGCGACCACATTCGGTCTTCCATCCGGTTCAAGTAAAAACATCTCACGGTGCGCCCATACATCCACGCTGTCTGACGCCACATACAATGGCATATCACCGATGATCTGGACTCCACGGCTATTTGCGTACTGCTTCAGCTGCATCCACTGCTTAAAAAACTCGTACTGGCAAAATTTGCAAAACATGATGTCATTATGTAATATTTCCTGATACTCTTTCACTGCCTCCGGATCTCTGTCCCTGAGCGGCACGTCCCAGCTCTGCCATTCTATATCTCCAAAATGCCGTTTCAATGCGGTATAAAGAGAATAATCAGACAGCCATCTGTCGCTTTTTTCTGTAAAAGCAAGGAAGTCTTCACTCTTCGCAGAAAATCTCGAAAAAGCCATTCGCAAAATCTTGTAACGGTTCTCATAGATGGTTGCATAATCAATATCTGCATCATCCGTTCCCCAGTTAAAACTGCGGATCTCCGTCTCCTGTAACAATCCATCCTTCACCAGATCATCCAGATCAATGAGATATGGGTTTCCGGCAAATGCGGAGTAGGACTGATACGGACTGTTTCCAAAACTGGTAGGACCGATCGGAAGCACCTGCCAGTACCTCTGCTTGAGATCGACGAGTAAATCAACAAATTGGAATGCAGCTTCCCCTAATGTTCCTATTCCATATGAAGATGGTAAGCTTGTGATTGCCAGCAGGACTCCTGCTCCCCTGGTCAATTCTTTTGATCCCAATTCATTTCCTCCCGTTCTGTTGGAATGATCCCGCATTCAAAACCTATACGAATTGTTTCGTGAATTTTCGTATCTGAGGTAATTTTAGTTTATTGAAACGTTTTTGTCAACGAATTTGCAAATATTAATATCGATTTTGCTATTTTTCACGTTTTTATATTTGTTTTTTTGTGTAAAATGACAAGTTTTTCTCGTTTTGTTTCGAAACTTTTTTGAAATCTCTGAGCAGACTGCTTGAAAACGGAAATTCGATTCTATATAATAAGGGAAAGTATCGAATAATTATAACAAAGAGGATAAAGACTTGGCTACGATCAAAGATATAGCAAATCGTCTGGGTGTATCCGTCAGCACTGTCTCCAAAGGTTTGAACGGAGCAAGCGATATCAGTGATGAATTAAGACAGATGGTCTTAGATACCGCAGTGGAAATGGGATATGCGACCAAACGATCAAAAAAAGTAGAAAACCGCAAGCTTGCGATTTTCATTGAAAATATGGACTATGAAGCTGCCACACAGTTTGGTTATGAAATTGTCCTGGGATTCAAGCAGAATGCGTTCCGCCACAACTGGGATGTGACAGTCATTCCGGTCACACCGGCATTCCAGCTTGCTGAAAAATATGACACCTATATGTTAAAGAATGGTTTCTGCGGAGCCTTTCTCGTCGGCTTCGCCCTTCACGATGAATGGATGAAACAGTTAGATCACACCACCATGCCGACCGTTCTCTTCGACAATTATATTAAGAAGAATCCGAATGTTGCTTACATTGGAACGGACAACTATGAGGGAATCGATGCGGCAGTTGACCATCTCTACACACTCGGTCACAAAAAAATTGCCTTTTTAAATGGTTCCCTGCACTCCATGGTATCCGAGCAGCGTCAGGAAGCCTACTATAACAGCATGAAAGCACATGGTCTTGAGATCAATGAAGACCTGACCGTTTACGGCTATTATGTGGCAGACAGTGCAAAGTATCACGTTCCTACTTTTTTGGGTGCGGGTGCTACTGCGATCATCTGCGGCAATGACCTGATCGCATCCGGTGTTATCACGGAATGCAAGCTCCGCGGTTTCCGCGTGCCGGAAGATATCAGCGTGGTCGGATTCGATGACATTCCGATCTCCTCCATGCTAGAGCCACCGCTTACCACTATCCGGCAGGAACGCAGTGAACTCGGAAAATGTGCTTATGTCATTTTAAACTCCCTGGTACATCACATTCCAATCTGCCGTACACAGCTCCGCGCTACACTGATCGAGCGTGAATCAACCGCAAGATATCAGGCTCCGGTCAAAAAACAATAAGATCGCAGAAAAAAATCCGCCGTCCACAGCATCTGTGGGCTGGCGGATTTTTCTTATCTCAACACAAAAATAAAAAGCCCCAGATGCTGAACGAACTTCAACACTTGAGACCTCTTAATGCCGGCGACCGGAATCGAACCGGTACTGTATCGCTACAACAGGATTTTAAGTCCTGCGCGTCTGCCAGTTCCGCCACGCCGGCATATATGATAATGGGCAGAGGTGGATTCGAACCACCGAAGCAAGTTGCAGCAGATTTACAGTCTGTCCCCTTTGGCCACTCGGGAATCTGCCCATTCTTGTCAGCACAAATGTCCTGACAAGGATTGATTATAACATATCATTTTTCATTGTGCAAGATAAGATTTTATATTTTTTACACTTTATATTTCAGCACCGCAGCCGAATGTGGCAGCAGCGTGACGGTGATCCTTCCATCTTCCACTTCATATTCTTTCGGCATGAGCGAATAGCCAGCCTCCGTGGTGATGATCAGACGCTCCATCTTACAATTTTTTGGAATACCGATACTCCATACTTCCTTTGTGATCTCCTTCTTCTCATCGCTATTATTCAGGATCACAACAAATTGCTGTGTCCGGTTAAACCTGCCGTAACACAATATGTCCTTTTCCCCTTGCAAAAGCTTTAAGGAACCGGTGCGTAAGGCTTCATTTTCCTTATGAATGCGGATCATATCCCGGTGAAAATCCACAAGCACCACATCTTCTTTTCCCCATGGATAGGTTCGGCGGTTATCAGGATCGGTGAATCCACACACGCCTGCCTCATCCCCATAATAAACCGTCGGTGCGCCCGGCCATGTCATCTGAACAACAACTGCTTCCCGGAAAATCCCAAAGTTGACACCATAATCTGCGGCTTCCGATCCATGGGTTTCCACACGTCCTGCTGTTCCGTTGGTTCTTGTCAGGAATCTCGAATGATCGTGGTTGGATAATTCATTCATCGCACACTGTAACTGGGATGTCTGGAAACTTGCCATAAAGTGGCGCATAGCTCCCTCAAAATCATCCACCTTTCCCTTTTTCTCCGGGATATACTCATCACTGTGTTTTTCCATTCCTGTCAGAAACCATGTCAAAGGTTCCATAAAGGCATCATAATTCATGACCGTATCCCACTGGTCACCTTTTTCTAACCAGTCTTTTGGGTCGCCATAATGCTCCGCCAGAATAAGTGCTTCCGGGTTGGCTGTCTTAACTGCTTTTCGAAAATCTCTCCAAAATTTATGATTGAACTCTGAGGAATGACCTAAATCCGCCGCAACATCCAGCCGCCAGCCATCTACATAATATGGTGCTGACACCCATTTTGCCGCGATGCCAAGAATGTAATCGTACAACTCTTCCGAGCCTTCATAATTTAATTTTGGCAGCGTGTCATAATCCCACCAGCCCTCATAAGAGGTGTTATCCGGCCAGCCGTTTTCATCCTGGAAACCGAAGAAGCTGCGGTAAGGACTCTCTTTCGACAAAAATGCTCCGTCCTCGTAACCTCCGTTTGCGTGATAGATTTTTTCCCGGTCCAGCCATTTATTGAACGAACCGCAGTGGTTAAACACGCCGTCTAAAATAACTTTCATTCCTCTGGTGTGGATCTCTCTGACCAGCTCCGCAAAAAAAGCATTACTTGCCTCTAAATTTTTTAAATTCGTCACACGGTTTACATAACGTGTTGCCTTGCTGTTATCCGTTGTCCCGGATTGCAAAAGCTCCCCCTCATCGACCACAATTTTTCCATAATGTGGATCGATATGGTCATAGTCCTGAATATCATATTTGTGATTGGATGGTGATACAAAAAGCGGGTTAAAGTAAATGACTTCCACGCCAAGATTCTGTAAGTAACCTAACTTCTGTCTCACGCCCTCTAAATCTCCGCCGTAAAACTCTCCAACAGAAAAATCGGACGGACACTGATTCCAGTCCTCCATTTTTTTGCTCGGTGTCTGGATATAATAGTACTCATCCGTCAATACATCGTTAGCCGGATCACCATTGTAGAAACGATCCACAAGGATCTGGTACATGACGGCTCCCTTTGACCACTCCGGTGTGGAAAATCCCGGAATGATGCAGAACCGGTAAGCATCCCGCCGCTCCTTGCTCACACCATAACGGTCAAAAAAGACATGTAGCAGACCGGAAGCCACCTCGAAATAATAGTAAAACGGCTCCTCTCCCATTGTCATCTCAACCGCATAATAGTCAAATTCACGATCACTTTCTGTTTTTTTCATTTTATAATGTTCACAATCTGTGCAAAGCCAGACGATATCCACGTTATTCTTTCCGGTGCGGAAACGGATCGTCACCTTTTCTCCTGCCTCCGGTTCCGTCGGATCGCGGTAATCTTTTGTTCCATCCGAAAACAGCGCCTCCTTCTTCAAAACCGGACGCATCTGCATAATGTATTGTTGAATACGATTTAATTCATATACCGAATGTTCTTTTGCCATAGCATTTGGCTCCCTTCAAAAAATCCTTATGATTATAACACAAAAGTATCTTTGCCGATGATTTTTCGCTAATTTTTTCGTTTTTTTTTCGTATTTTTTAAAATTATAGCTAAAATATATTTATTTATTTTTTTAATTATATTACACTTTCACCAAAACCAGTTCATGTTATAAAAATATGCCAATCGAAACCAAACGTTATATGATTTTATTGGAAGGGAATGAGTATCCAATTATTATGCCAAATATTTATTCTACAGAAAAATTTGAAAAAGAATTTACTTACTCCGGCAGTGACTTAGGCGCCACTTATACACCGGAAAATTATAATGTCCCGGAAGGTTCCTATTCCACCGATCCTTACAACGGTGCCGTCCGTGTTTCCGAGATGAAACAGATGGTAAAAACACTTCACGACAACCAGATCAGTGTGATCATGGACGTGGTTTACAATCATGTATACAATGCGTCAGATTTCTGTGTAAATCAGATCGTACCGGGCTATTTTTCCCGTGTGGATGCGGATGGAAAATACTCCAACGGCTCCGACTGTGGAAATGACACCGCCTCCGAGCGTTCCATGGTGAGAAAATATATTGTAGACTCAGTCAAATACTGGGCAGATGAATACCACATCGACGGTTTCCGTTTTGACCTTGTCGGACTGATCGACACCGAAACGATCAACGAGGTCGTCACAGAAGTTCACAAAACCCATCCGGATGTCATTTTCTATGGAGAGGGATGGACCATGGATACTGCTGTGACCAAAGACGGCTATAAAATGACCACGCAGCCAAATTCCACCGATGTTCCGGGATTTGCATTTTTCAGTGATACGCTCCGCGATGCTTTGAAAGGCCACGTCTTTTACACCACAAGGAAAGGTTATGTCTCGGGAGCCGCTGATCTTGCCGATACCGTCAAAGGCTGCTTTTTAGGTCAGGCAGATGACTGGTGCACCACACCGTCACAGAGCATTAACTACGCTTCCTGCCACGACAATATGACACTGTTAGACCGTATCACAAAATCAACGCCAGGCGCCTCCAAAGAAGACCACATCCGCATGAACAATCTCTCTGCCGCCATTTACATGACTGCGCAGGGCATTCCATTCCCGCAGGCAGGCGAAGAAATGCTCCGCGCCAAAATTGATGCCTCCGGTGATTTTGTGGAAAACAGCTACAATTCCCCGGATTCTGTCAACAGTATCAAATGGGATACGTTAGAAGATGAGGCTTATCAGAATGTTTATAACTATTACAAGGGACTGATCGCCTTCCGCAAAGCCCATGCGGCGCTTCGCCTTACCAATGCAGCTGATGTCAACGCAAACATCACTTCCGTGGACGATCTCGACGAAAATGTGCTTGCATTCCGGATCAACGGCGGCGTGAATGGTGAAACGTCCGACGGCATTTTTGTAATCTTCAATCCAAACAGAGCAGAGACATCTGTCGCCCTGCCAGATGGTGCATGGGATGTATGTGTCAACGCTGATCATGCCGGAACCGATGCACTGACAACCGTTTCCGGTTCTGTTTCCGCGGAACCAATTTCTGCCATGGTACTCGTAAAAAAGGAATCATAAAAAAATAGACAATTGCGATTCTATAAGTTTCGCAATTGTCTATTTTGTCTTTACTCCGTAATCTCGATCTGGTTATCTTCCGGTCCTAACACAGTGCTCTCGTAATAGCCATCCCCGGTAATACGCGGACCACTTAAAACTTCGTAACCTGCCTCATACAGTTTTTCGGTGATGGCATCCACTTTCTCTCTGCTTCCCACTGAAATTGCGATATGGATATAGCCCATCCGCACCAGCACTTTCTTCTGATCCTGCATTTCCGGCAGATTCATCAGTTCCAGCCTTGTTCCCTCATCAAACGACAGAAAATAGCTTTTCAGTCCTGTTTTTGGATTATGATATAACTCTCCCGCTTTTGCCCCAAAAAAGCGGATGTAAAACTCCTTTACCACTTCCAGATCTCGTACATACATTGCAATATGTGATATTCTCATGTCCTTTTCCCCCTTCCGGCGTTACTGTTTCTCATACCCCGTTCCAGTAACAATAAGCTTCCTTGATTCCTTCTCCTGCCCGGATACCCGATTTTACTCTGCCCGGACTGCCCAGCGCATCTTCGTAGATCTCGCTCTTCCGTTCTGTGCACATTCCTCTGCGGATGGTCTCACAACATCATTTGCGATTTCAGAATAAACACCTTCTTTGTATCCCTGTTTTAACGCTTTTTTTACAAGTTTATCTTCCCCGGAGTGAAATGTTAAGATTGCTGCTCTTCCACCCGGTTTCAAGGCACCCGGCAATTTTTCCATAAATTCGTATAACACTTCAAACTCGTTGTTCACGTCAATGCGGAGTGCCTGAAATGTTCTCTGACAGGTTTTCTTAACCGTATCCTTTTTCTCCTTCTCCGGAAGAAAACTTAAGGTCTCCTCGATCACCTCACGAAGCCTCGTTGTTGTGTCGATCGGCTTTCCATGTTTCCGCTCAGTCACAATCGCATGTGCCAGTTCCTCTGCATATGGTTCATCGGAATTTTCCCAGAGCATGCCTGCAAGTTCGCCCTCGTCGATCTGTGCCAGACGTTCCGCTGCACTGATTCCCTTTTCCGGATTCAGCCTGAGATCCAATGGTCCGTCCACTTTAAATGAAAATCCGCGGTCCGGGTTATCAATCTGCATGGACGACACTCCAAGATCAGCCAGCACAAAATCAAATCCTCCGGCTTCTTTTGCGATCTCATCGATCGTGCAGAAATTCTGCAGCCTGATAGTCAGAATGTCTTCCCCAAACCCGGCATCCGCCAGACGCTTTTTTGTCTTTGCAGACTCGATGGGATCAACATCTGTCGCATACATATGTCCCTGCCCTTTTAAGCATTCCAGCATCGCTTTTGTGTGTCCGCCATAACCTAATGTTGCGTCAAACCCGGTCTGCCCAGGTTTGATCTGCAGAAAATCGATGATCTCCCTCACCATAATGGATATATGCATTCCCGCCGGTGTACTGCCTTTCCGGATCACTTTCTCGATCGTATCCTGATACTTCTCCGGGTTCAGTTCCTTGTATTTTTCCTTATAATTTCTCGGATACTTTCCCTTGTACCGCACACGTCTCTTGTGCGGTTCTTCCTGTATATTCTGGTTTTCCTGACTCATAGCTTCTCCTGTTATCATTTATGCAACGTTTGCGAAACTCAATTTTACATTATGAATATTACGAAAAGTTAACAAGATCAACGAAAACACGCTTCCGCTACGTGTCACTCGCAACGGTACTAAGAAGCCAGTCACGACTAGCAGTCGTTCCTGCCTTCTAAGAACCGGCGGTTCCCCAGTGTTTTCTTTTGCTCTTGTCAACTTTCCGTAATTTAATTCACGTTTTCTCAGAGTTTCGCAATTGTCTGAATTTTTATCCAACAACCAATGCGAGATATCCCCAATCCCAGACCAACTCCTCAAAACTGTTCTCCAGATATTCGTAGATATCTTCCTCATCATAACCTGTCATACGGCAAATAATAACAATATAATCTCTGACCGTCTCATATGCAATCTCTTTTTGTCCATCCAACAGCCAGCGCAGAAAAATGCTGTGTCTGATCACACCGTACTCCATGGCGATCCACTGATATTGCACCAGCAGACTCTCCAGATCTCCTTCCGGCATCAAAAGGTCTGCGTTGAACTCATTGATGAAGAATTTCCGCATCAGTGGGTTGTATGCCTGAAATTCACTTTCAAATGCGTGCATCCTGTCTGCCATTTCAGTTTCCAGGTCTGCACTCTGTCCTGCCGCATCTGCCGGATTTCCTATATTTTCAAACAACCCCGAAAGTTCTTCCGCTTTCTCAATGACCGGGTTCAGATAATTCCGGTATAATCCCTCTTTCCGGTAATTGACGGCAAGATCCTGTAAGAGCTCATTTCGTTCCTCCATCGTTGCAAATGGATCACGCTCTATCTCCTCAATTGCCCTCCTAAGCTGCTGCTGATTTTCTGTGGAAAAATAATCTTCGGCAAGCTCTGATAATTTTTCATCCTGCTCACACTTATCGAAAAGTTCCCTTATGATATAAAATCCACAGAGCAGGGATTCTTCCACACGATAGTCCTCATCCAAAAATAACTCTGTCAGCTTTTCCCTGATATAAAAACGTGCGGTTTCCCCGGCATAAATCCTCTGCGGTTCCTCTTCCCGCAACAGGTCAATGACTGCCGGACAGCAGGGCATTAATGTCTCTTCCTCATGTGTCTCGAAGCGGTGTACTTCCCGCGGAAATACTGCACAGGTTTGCGATAACACGTTGTCTCCATATGTGGTCACGAGTTTACATAACTTGTTTTCGTTCAAAAAAGGACATTTGTGTTCTCCGGTCAGTTCTATCACCCGTCCGCCGTCTTTTTTCGTTGTATAGGCACTCAGATTCTTTTTCTGTGGCAGGACATCCTCCGGCGGAAAAATCTTCTTCCATTTCCGGTTTGTATCTGCATCTACGCCTATCTTCCACTCCTGACAGCAGGTGATGCTGCACTGATCTGCGATGCATGTAAATTTATCGTAATAATCCGGGCGGATTCTTTTCATAGTGTGTAACTCCTAAATCATTGTATTACCGATCCAATACGATCCACTCTTACATTCTTTTCCTTAAAATTTCTGCCTACATTCAATATACCACTTTACACATTTAAAGTGTCTTAATATTTCATTAACTTCCATTTTTGCATAGTAAAAAGGACAGCCTGTCGATCAGCTGTCCTCTTAGGAGAAGGTATTTTTACTATGGGGTATAGCAAAAACTATATATAATGTATTGGGGGGTTTTTACGGTTATTATAGTATCATGATTGTGCGGATAAGTGTGCACAAAGTTCACAAAAATTGTAAGTTATTTTTGTGCAATTTTACATATTTTTTGTATTTTTGTGTGCTGTTAACGAATGCATAAAAACCACCATATTAATTCTATACTATACGTCAATTTTTCTTTATATTCAAACTAAACCGGAGCGCCAAGGGAGGAGCGACGTAAATGATGGAATACCTTTTTATCCTCCTTTTACACATGAAAAAAACGCCTGTATTTCTACAAGCGGTTCAATGATTTATCATTTATTTATCTGTTGTACTGTCTCCGAACAAAATCCGCATGTAATCACGGCGGGCATAGAGAATACGGTCAATATAAACTTTGCTTCCGTAAGCACGGTAGAAGCTAATGTAATTGTCACTTATAATAAAACGATAATCACTCTCTATATCCGCAATCGAAGATAGCGGAGCTCCGGTCTGTGCATAGTTTTGTAAAATGCGGAGGCTCTTTGTAATTCGACTTACGGTTGCTAATGCTGCGGATGGGTTCAGTAACTCTTCCTCATTATAGGATTTGATTTCAAAAAGATCATTTTGAGCTTCTTCTGATAAATGCAAATTATTCATTAACAATCCCGAGGTTCTTCTCCACGGCTTCCAATGTCAGCCAGCCTTTCTCTTCGCCAGATTTTCGACCTTTTGCAAGTTCATTCATCAGCCGGAGGGTTGCCTGTGTCTTTTCAAAGTCCTGCATATCGAGAATTACATATCTGCCGCGCCCGTTCTTTGTCAGAAAAACCGGAGCGTCAACAGCCACATCATGCAGCACGTCGCTGTAATTTCGCAAATCGGAAATAGGTTTGATATTTGGCATATTGCTCAACTCCTTTCAACCATAATATATCCCAATCTAATAATTCATCTACTGTATCTGGCAACAATTATTGTATTCCTCCGCCTGGTTCATCAAACCAAGATGCTATACTACCCGATTTTACATTAATTGGTTCAACAACCTCAAATACACTATATGGTCTTTGGACTGTTCCTGGTGCAACCGCTCTCATTTCATACGGAGTTCCTTCTAGCAAAGTAAATGAACCATAATCACTTCCATACCTATCTATTCTTGTTCCTGGTTGTAACACTTTATCCATTCAGTAAAATTAACAAGTGTCTATTAATTAACTTCATGGATTCTTAATTGCTTCTGGGCAATCATGACGGTTAATTAATAGATGCACAGGAGTTATAGGTTGTTAGATGTCCGAAAGTATAACCATAATTAAATACTATAATTTGAATATTTTCCCTGTATTACTATCTAAAAAGAATTTCTTTCCATTCTCTTCTACTAATTCTATATCCGTTCCAACTTTGCAATTATATATTGCAATGATTGCTGGTTCAATATTGGCAACTGTATTAAAATCACATATACACATATTATCCGCTTTACTCAAATACTCCTCTGTGTCAATATCAGAAAAAAATCTCCAACCATTATCGACATCATTTACAGATTCTTCTCTAACACACCATCTCAACTTTCCCTTATGGCTCAATATATTTTTTGAAACAATACTTCCACCAGCATCGGTTATAAAAGTGACTACTTTATTCATACTTTTTCATCCTTTCCAATAAACTTGCCCTATACGGCATTTGCTCAGCAATTTCCAATGGTGTTTTTCCCCATGCATTCTTGTGATTAACCAAAATACTGTTCTGTGCAAACCAGATTTGATATAACGGTTCAAGTTCCTCATCTGTATATTTTAGGTTAATCAAATACTGTAAGGGCACTCTTTCCTTTTCATCTAATTGATTAATATTTACTCCCTTATCAATTAATTTTTTCAATTGCATTACCGGTGCTATCAATCAATCCATTACTTGCTGCAGTAACTAAAAGTCCCGCTCCTGTTCCTGTAATGGCTCCTTTTGACGCTCCAAGTATTATCTTTTTTAGATTAATGTCTTCTCCACTTAATACTTCACTTCCGATTTCAATAGCGCCACTTACAATACCGCCTCCTGCATATAGCTCGCTTATCTTCTATCCACTAATTTTAAAATCACTTCTATAACCGAATATGCCACACAATTTAAAATCATTCCATTATATACCATCTCAACAGTGTTGAAATTTTTACGACTTCTTTTTCAGCTGTTGGAATTCCGATGATGATAACATCAATTCACATTTTCACTAACTAAAAAACTAAGGAAAAGATAATCGTTCATAACTTTTTATACATTTTTAAATCAATATCACCCGCATTTGCTTTCTAACCAATCTAATATTGTTTCTGGTATAGTGGCATTTAGTTCTGCATTTCCTGTCAAAATCTCTTTTACAGGACGTCCATCATATGTTACTTTTCTATTTGCGCAACAAGTTCTCAATATAAAATCCGTATTTTCAAAATAATGACAGGTTACATGTTCTAAATTATTCATTTCAATTTTTTTCACATTTTCAGCAGAAGTATAAGGATCCTGCTCCACACTTCCTATAAAAATCGGAATACCTTTGGAAATTGTTTTTATTTCCTTTACGTAGTGTCTGCTGATTAAATATAGTCTTTCATAATGTTCCAAACCTTTTTCACTTTGTCATTATACTTCTCATTCAACTGATTTCTTAATTGAACATCTGCATCATAAATAATGAAATCGCTCAATCCACCTCTCAAAGCAAACAGTTTACTATAGCTTTCTGTCAAGTATTTCATTTTTTTACCATCGTTCTCATCCGAGTCAATACAATTAACTTGTCCCATAAGAATTCTTAATATCCCGTTATATTGTCCATATCCATATTTTTGTACCATTTTGCCAATCTCTATATACGACTCTCGTAACTCCAAAAAATCTTCATTTCTTATCATTTTTCTATCTCCAATCTATTGTAACGGTATTTTTTCTACAACTTCAAAAGTCCACGATACATCTATATAAGTTTGCATAACATTATATCCTCACTCGTAAACCATCTTCCATATGGATTTTGAACATTACCTGCTCGATACATTATTCTATCTTCCTGTAATACTTCCATATTGTATCTGCCATTTCCACTCCTGCCAGTTCGGCACCTGTCAATCCTTCTCTGCTTCCATTCTCCAGAAAATCTAAATATCTTTTTGCATCCTCCGGTGACATCATATCGGCAAATGATTCGTATATTGTCCCGCTTTCCTTTAACAGCTTTTCTCCGGATGCAACTGCTTCGGCTGTCTCATCCGAATACCTGAACACTTTTACCCCGTCTACTTTGGTATTATAAAAATTTTTCATGCCCCTGTTTGGTGTCATCGTAACATGTGTGCTTAGAATTATCATTGGAATTTCCACACTTTTGTTTCATTAAGAATTTAAGATAATTTACATCTCCACCCTTAATATTTTTTTTGCAACTATTGTACATTGTTCCAAATTTTCATCATAAACATCCGTTCCAAATGTTTCTACAAATATTTTATTTATTTCTTGCGCCAATGTACAAGCTTGTAAATTGCAATTAGAGCTAACAAATTCATTTATCTTTTTTATTTCATTAATATATTCATCTTTAGGAGCCATTGGGAAAAATCCAATAGGATCCCAATCATTTATAATTTGTGTTATCCTTTCCATTACTTCACCTACTTTCCAAATAATTTACTTATTATTTCTAACATACTACTGTCAAAGTCTTCACTACTCCATGCCCGTCTTTGATGCTGATATCATTATTTTCAGATAGTTACGCATCATTCATCATTTGTCTCATTGCTGCTTTTTGTGGGCTGTCTTTTCTTCTTGCTATAAAAATAACCTCAAAACTGATTAATTTTATCTTACATCAGTTTTGAGGTTTACACAAACTTTGGAACACTCCCGGGAAATATTACAAATTTGTTATATATCTTCATGTATTATAATGTAACATCTGCGCATCCGATATACTCCAATTTCTCATCAACATAATCAACACCTGTATACTCAAAATTATATAAAAGAACAATGCTATTATAATTTTGAATATTTTTATGCTCCAGCATTTTTTGAAATTGAGGTATGATTTCATAATCTCCTGAGAATCCCACTAAAAGCGACTCCACATCTGAACATCTTTCTGAAATCCAATCACTTTCTATTGCATCTAAATCATAGCTTTTAATTGCATAGCTTTCTTGAAAGTTTGAAGGAATATAATTGCCATCCTCGTCATACGATACCTTTATGTAATTCTTAAAATCATCAGCATTTTCATAAAATCCCAACCATAAAGATACTTTATTTTCTTTTACCATGATTCTTATCTCCATTCTACTTAATTTGCAGACCTTCTGGTAATGCTTCAACTCCACCTTTAAGTCTATAATTTGCCTAGTTATTTAATTTATTATTTTGTACTGAAATTTTACTTTTTTATATAATTTCTCTAATGCCTCTTCCTCATTCTCAAACGTCCATTCTGCCTTCATTCCTCTTTCATTATTTTGATAAACCTTCCATAATTTTTCATTATTATCAAAACCATATCCTATAACAAAATCTGCATCTGTAATTTGATTTAATACTATTTTCCACATGCCTATGTTATCTTTAAATGATAACATACTAGAAATTAATTCGTTTTTATCCACACTTAATTCTCCTTTAAGGCTGTATATATCCTGCACCGGATGATCAGTGCAAGAAAACCAATGAATGATTAATTAATAGACATGAAGGAGTTGTAGGTTTTTGGGAGTCCGAAAGTGTAACCATAATTAAAGTTAAAATTTTCTATATATCGCAATCTTCATATTGATTCAACACATAAGCTTTATAATATACATCTAAAAACTTATCTGGCAAACGAAGCCGGCAATACTCATCAATAATTTGTAAACTCTTTTTTATAGACTCAACATCACTATTTAACGAACATCTTTTTCCTAAAAATTCTGTTATTATACCTTCCTTTCCTATTTCCAAGCCCGCTCCAAATCTTCCATACTGGTCATCCAAATCACATTTTAGCCAAAAGGAATCATATAATATACATGCGACTTCTTTTGTTGCGGAATTAATATACCTCATCTTTGCTTTATATCCAAAAAAACCTTCCACTAAATCATATAATTCATCTGCATTCATTGTTGGTCTCCTTTAATATCGTGGTTTCATTGTCATAGTTCCAGCATCCCACTTATAATTATCCAAGCCGATGCTCCTACCCCGAAAAATGAATACACTTCCCAAAGCCGACTGTTACATCTGCTTATCTTTAAATTAATCCCCATGGATACATCCCCTTCGACGACAGCTATTACGATTAATTTAAAGACTGAAAATTTTTGTAGTGGTTGTCCTTATGTGGAAACATAATTAAAATGATTGACACTCATTACAATAATAATTATCTGCATCTGTTACTAATTGCCAAAAAGTATCATCGGCACAAAGTTCATCATAATCTGAAACACCTCTAAGAAGTCCCATCACAGCACCATTTGAATTTCTTATTGTTCTATTTTGAATAGCAATAATTAATTCATTTACATATTCCTTATACTGTTTCAAATATTCCATTGTAGCATTACTTTCTAAGCACATAGTATCAATATATGCATTTATAGCAGTCAACTTTCCTTCTAATATTTCATATTTATTCATATTTTCTTCTTTCTATGGCAATGATTTTGTATCCAAAACCCAGCCATCATCAAATACCTCCTTTTCATCAGCAGACAATTTTTGATATATATATATCTGCCCCTTCTCCACTCAATAAATCTTCTCTATCTTGACTATCATATGCTTGTGCAAAAAAACTTCCGCAGGGATATTTTCCCATATCTGGATCCTTTTTATACAAATAATATATTTCTATATCAAATCTGTCTATTGCAATCATAATTGCAAATTCATCTCCAATCATAGCTGTTTTTAACGGAGATATTTTTACACACACCAAATTATATTCCTTACATATTTTGTTCATATACATTGGTATATTATCATTAATATTTGTCCATAAATTATCCATGTTTTTTTCCCTACTTAACCATTGTTTTAGTAACAGTATCAAAATAATATCCATACTTCTTCAAATATGTATACTCTCTACCAAAACCAGTAAGTTCTGTTTTTCCTATAAACATATTTACACGGGTCAAATTATCCCACGTAGGTTCTGTAGCTATTTTAAATATATCATTTCTTTCAATGGCATTATCTAGCCATGGTTTATTATATTCATTCCAAAATTGACTAGGTGAAACATACAATTCATCTGGCTCATGACAGCTGGTCCCTCATCTTTTTGGAAATCGTAATAAACACATTTTCCATTAACATATTTAAAAATCTCTCTTCCCGAGATTTATTTGTTAGTTCTTGAAAATATCCCCCTCTTCTGGTACATCGAATAATAAGTTTCTGATACATTGACGCCGGATGATTACTTCATATGCAAGGCGGAGGAATGAGGCGTAGCGGTGGCTACGTCGATTGACGACAACGCAG
>OLFU01001307.1_pt1 | contig 24921 bp, 18 predicted proteins | sample 1605161 | NCBI WGS metagenome assembly OLFU01 (sample SAMEA3888914, study PRJEB22519) | human gut metagenome | biome: human gut; feature: human-associated habitat; material: faeces | place: Denmark | collected 2011
GGACAGGGGACAGGGCTGGTACTGGAATCAGGAAGCGTTCGGTAGCATGGCCTCCTATGTCCAGATCATTGATGCGGAAGTGTGGCCCGAACCTGATGATGAGGATGATAACGGGCATAGCAGGGCTGACGAAGAAACGGCAACAGAGAACTTTGCGGACTTGGGTGAACGGATAGACAGTGTGGAATGGCGGGGATACCGCATTGAAAGATACCGGACCAGAGCCGGGAGTAATCCCATCCGTATCTTGCAGGATGGAAAATATGTTGGAGACAGACTCGTCACCCAGACTTTGAGAATCATTGCCGCACATCTGGGCATCGAACTCAGGGGAGCCAACACCCAATCCCAAGGCAACTTCCTGATACAGAAGTTGAAGGAGCTGGGACAGAAGGCCTGCGCATCATCACCATCCGTGAATACGGCTGTCTGACCACCGCTCCTGTCTCCGTCCCTACGCTGGACAGGGCCCAGGTCACGCCCTCGGCCTTTGATTGGCTCTGCCGTTTGTGCGAGCAGGAAAAGGATGTGGCCATCCTGCGGACCAGGCAGACCTTGCAGTGGAAAAGTTTCGTGGGTGTCCTGCGCACGCCCTGCGGCCTGGAGCTGGAGATACTGCCCAAGACGCATTCCGAGGTGGATGACGCGGCGGCCTGCCGTGCGCAGCTGGTGCGCATGCTGGCAAAAGTGCTGGATGTGACCTGTCGCGAGACGGGCGAGGCCGACATCAGCCTGTTGGCCCTGCCGTTGACGGAGTGGGTGGCACGACAGTTTTTGCGGCATGCGCATGCCCTTATCCGGCGGGGACTGCGTTTCGACTATCAACGAGTGGAAGAGGAAGAGCCCTACCTGCGCGGCCAGCTGGACGTGCGGCGCCAGATCGAGCAGTTGCCGCATCGGCGGCACCTGTTTCACATCCGGCATGACGTGTTCAGTGTGGACAGGCCCGAGAACCGTCTCCTGCGTAGCGCGCTGGACGTGGTGGTGGCCAGTGTGCGGGAAATGGATAACTGGCGTTTGGCCGCGTCCCTGCGTCCCTTGCTGTCTGCTGTGCAGCCCAGCCGGGATATCCGGGCAGATTTCGCCCGCTGGCAACAGGACAGGCTTATGGCCGATTATGCAGCTGTGCGGCCATGGTGCGAGCTGGTGCTCAAGTACATGCCCAGGGGCATCGCCGACCGGCAGCGCGGCATCAGCCTTTTGTTTTCCATGCATGAGCTTTTCGAACGCTATGTGGCTCGGGCTTTACGAGATCGGCTCATGCCCGGGGCCCGCATGGAGGTGCAGGCATCGGGCAGGGCCCTTTGTTCGCAGGAAGGCCGTGCGGCCTTTTTCCTGCGGCCCGACATGGTCATCCGTTACGGACAGGATGCCTGGGTATTGGACACCAAGTGGAAGCGTCTTGGACAGGGCAGCGGAGAGGACGGCATCAGCGTCCAGGACGTGCACCAACTCTATGCCTACGGCTGGCAGTGGCTGGGCGGGCGAGGCGATGTGGTGCTGGTCTACCCCCGGCACGCGCATTTCCCGCATCAGCCGCCCTTTCTCTTCCGTCCGCCGCCGTCATGCCCCGATGCTCCGGCCCTGCGTCTGCTGGTGGCCAGCTTCGACCTGTCCACAGATAGCTTATCGTGTCATGAAACAGCGGGCGATTGGTGCCCCTGGTTACATACGGCCTAGATTTTGCTGAAAAGCGGCGCAGCCTATCCCACCTGCATAAAGCCGCCCGTAGTCCGTTTTGATTCCGCTTAGATTAGAAATTTTCTTCTACTAGGCTTTCGGGTCCAGAATCCCTCAGTTAGATGAAAGACCATCCGTATCCCGGGTGGTCTTTCATTTTGGGAGGCCCTGGTCTTTTTTTCACGAACTATCGGCGGGCTGATAGATTGAGAATTTTTTCCCAGATAGGTTGCAGGCAGATGTTCCGTTTTGTCATGAAAAAAGGAGTCTGCCATGCCTGAGCAAACCTCTGCCGGTTCCGGTTCGTTTTTGCAGTACCTGGCCGGGAACCTGCGCCGCAACGGACGCAGCCCCGTGCGTGTCTACACGGGCTTCGTCATCGCCTGGGCGCTCTTTTTCCTTTTCTGGACCGTGCTGCCGCCCTTCCCGGGCCTGACCCACAACGGCATGGCCGTGCTGGGCATCGTGCTCTGGGCTAGCGTCATGTGGGTCAGCGAGGCCATGCCCACGGGCATCACCGGCATCTCCATCCCCACCCTGCTGCTCATCACCCAGGCCATCCCCTGGCAGGGCGGCAAACCGCCCATGTCCATCATCTTTGCCGGGTTCACCAACCACGTCATCTGGCTGTGCCTGTTCGCCTTTTTGGTGGGGGCCGTCATGCAGCTGGTGGGCCTGGACAAGCGCATCGCCCTGGGCATCCTGGCCCGGCTCAAGGCCTCCAGCGTGGGCCGCGTCATCTGGGGCATGTTCTTCGTGAACATCGTGCTGGGTTTCCTGGTGCCCGCGGCCAATGCCCGCGCCGCCACCCTGCTGCCCGTGGTGCAGGGCATCTGCCGCTTGCTCGGCGACACGCCGGAAGAACGCGCCGCCAAGAAGGCCATCGTCATCCAGTCCCTGGTCTACGGCTCCATGATTTGCGGCATGTTCATCATGACCGCCCATCTGCCCAACATGATCATGGTGGGCATCTTCGACAAAGCGGGCTTCAGCAACCTCAACTACCTCAACTGGATGCTGCTGCAGGCTCCCTATCTGGGCATGTTCGCCCTGACGCAGGCCTGGATCCGCTGGCACTTCGGCACGCGCAAGGTGCACATCGCCGGCGGGGTGGAGGCCCTGCAGAAGAAATACGACGACCTCGGCCCCATGACCATGCCCGAAAAGGTGCTGCTGGGCATCTTTGCCCTGGCGGGCATCATGTTCATGACCGGCAAGGGCAGCTTCATCGCCGAGCTGCACCACCAGCCCCTGGGCGTCATCGGCCTGCTGGGCATGCTGGTGCTCTTTGCGCCGGGCCTCATGCCCTGTTCCTGGAAGTCCGTGCAGGAAAAGACCATCTGGGGCACCTTCCTGCTGCTGGGCGGCGCCATGACCATGACCACGGCCATGACCCAGTCCGGTCTGGCCCAGTGGCTGGCCGACCACATCCACGCCTGGGTGGTGGGCATGAGCTGGTGGCAGGCCATCCTGACCATGATGGTGGGCACGCACATCATCCGCCTGGGCATGCTCTCCAACGTGGCGGCCGTGGCCATGCTGGCGCCGGTGGTCTTTGCCATGGCGCCCAAGCTGGGCCTGCACCCCGTGGCCTTCACCATGCTGGTCTGTGACACGGACACCTTCGCCTACATCCTGCCCACCCAGATCACCGCGGCCGTTATCGCCCACGGGACGGACACCTTCTCTTCCACGGACTACGCCCGCGCCGGCTGGGTCTCCGTCTGTATCGCCATCGCCTACGGCCTGCTGGTCATGGCCCCCTGGTACGCCCTGTGGGGCATGCCCGTCTGGGACGCCAGCGCCCCCTGGCCCTTCTAGCTTTCCGCCGACCTGCCGGGGCGGTATGTCCCCGGCTCCAACAGCTTTTTACAGGAGAACATCATGGCCAACATCCCCGCGGCGCACATGCGCCAGTTCACCCCTGAAAACCTGGACGATATCGAGACCGTCGTCGTCGAGACCGACCTGCTCATCATCGGCGGCGGCAACGCCGGCTGCTTCGTGGCCACGGAAGCCGCCCTGGTGGACCCCAATGTCCGCGTCACCATCATGGAGAAGGCCGAGATCATGCGCTCCGGCGCCTGTTCCGCCGGCATGGACGCCATCAATACCTATATCCCCGAAGGCAAGACCCCCGAAGATCTGGTGCGCTGGAGCCGCGCCCAGGTGGGCGGCGGTCCCCTGCGTGAGGATCTGGCCCTCTCCAATGCCCGCGAACTCAACGAGTCCGTGGACGATCTGGAGCGCTGGGGCCTGCCCATCCTGCGCGACGAGCAGGGCCGCATCCGCTACCGCGGCAAGTGGGACATCTCCATCCACGGCGAGCAGCTCAAGCCCATCATGGCCGAGAAAGCCCTGGAGAGCGGCGCGGACGTCTACAACCGCGTGACGGCCACGGCCCTCATCATGCACGAAGGCCGCTGCACCGGTGCCATGGGCTTTGGCGTGCGTGACGGCAAGTTCTACATCTTCCGCGCCAAGGCTACGGTGGTCAGCACCGGCGGGGCCGGAACCCTGTACAAGTCCTATACGGCCGACAGCACCGACAGCGGCGCGCAGATCTGGATGTGCCCCTACTGCGTGGGCACGGGCTACGCCATCGGTTTCCGCCAGGGCGCCGAGCTCACCAGCCTGGAACAGCGCTGGGTGGCCACGCGCACCAAGGACTTCTGCGGCCCGGTGGATACCATCTCCGTGGGCTACGGCGCGCCCATCATCAACGCGCACGGTGAGCGCGTCATGAGCCGCTACGAACACCTGGGCGGGGACGCCGCGCCGCGCTACATCCGTGCCAACGCGCCCATGGAAGAATGGCTGGCCGGTCGCGGGCCCTGCTATTGCGACACCACCCACCTGACCCCCGAAACGGCCAAGGCCATGATGGAGGACTATCTCAACGAACGGCCTTCCTTCGTGCTCTTCCTGGCCAGCCGCGGCCAGGACGTCACCCGCGAGCCCATCGAGATCTACGGTTCCGACCCCTACATCCTGGGCGGTCATACCGGCGGCGGCTTCTGGGTGGACATGCAGCGCATGACCACCATCCCCGGCCTGTTCGCCGCGGGCGAGACCGCGGGCGGCAATCCCAACAAGTTCGTGGGTGGCTGCTGCGCCGAAGGCAAACTGGCGGCCCGCGGGGCCATCGCCTACATGAAGGATCTGGAACTGCCGCCCCTGGACATGGCGGCCGTGGAGCAGGAAAAGGCCCGTGTCTACGCGCCCCTGCTGGCCCGTGACGAGGACGGCGTGCGCCCCGTGGAGATGAAGGAACGCCTGCAGCGCCTGATGGACGAATACGCCGGCGGCGTGTCGCAGTTCTACCGCACCAACGAGGAGCGTCTGGACTACGCCCTGAAGCACATCGCCATGCTGCAGTCCCAGTTCGGCTATCTGCGTGCCCGCGACCTGCACGAACTCATGCAGGCCCACGAGACCATGGACAGGGTGGATGTGGCCGAGGCCGTGGTCCATCACCTCAAGGCCCGCAAGGAGACCCGCTGGGCCGGCTGGCAGACCCGTTCCGACTATCCGGAACGTGACGATGCCCATTTCGACTGTTTCATCGAATCCCGGCGCGATCCCGCCACGGGCAAGGTGGAGACCTTCACCCGTCCGTACGAGCAGCTGATCCCCGGTGACCGTTATACCGCGTAAGCAAGGAGCCAACCATGCCCCCGAGAATAGATCTGAACAAGTGCAACGGCTGCGGCGGCAAGCCCGAGACCGCCTGCGAGATGGTCTGCCCCGGCGACCTCATGATGCTGGACCCCGAGACGGGCAAGGCCCGCTGCCGGGCCACCGGCGAATGCTGGGACTGCATGTCCTGCATCAAGGTCTGTCCCACCGGTGCTCTGCAAACGCGCATGCCCTACCAGCTGGGCTACTACAAGGCCAGCCTGCGCCCCATCATGGGCAAGGACTGCATCACCTGGAAATGCCGTGATATTGACGGAAATGAATATACATATAAGTATGTCAACAGGATACGTCACTAGAACACGACACGGCTAAGGCCGGGTCCGGAAACGCGCTGCCGGTGCGCCGCAATGTCAGGTTGCGGCGTACCGGTTCCGGCGTCTGTACGGCAGACAGGGAACGCCTTTTCACGGGCCTGGTGCACGGGAGGAGGCATGCGCAGTTTCTGGCATCTGGAAAAAGGGGATTTCTTCGACGGCATAGAAGAGTGCAAGGAACACTTCCTGCGCAGTGCCCAGCGCATCGAGCTGAAAAAGAACGACATCGTTTTTTTTGAAGGCGATGCGGGCGGGGCCTGTTTTTATGTGGCGTCGGGGCTGCTGCGCATCTTCTGCGTGACCGAGGCCGGCAAGGAGTCCACCTTTTTCCTGCGCACCGCGGGCGAGATCTTCGGCTTGTCGGAAGTCCTGCAGGATCTGCCCCGCAAGGTCAGTGCCCAGGCCCTGGCCGCTTCCGTCATCTTCCGTCTGGATAGGCAGGCGTTCGATGATCTGCTGTCCCGCAATTACGCCCTGGCGCGCCGGGTCATCACCGTCATGGGCAGCCGTTTGCGTTATCTGGGCGACAGCCTCAGCGCCCAGACCTGCGATGTCCGCCACAGGGTCGGCCGGCTGCTGCTCGCGCTGGCACACGAGAGCCTGCGAGACCCGGCCGCCTGGGAACAGCCGCTGGCCCTGCCGGTCAGCCTTTCGCAGGGCCAGATGGCGGCCATGGTCTGTTCCACGCAGCCTACGGTCAGCGAGACCCTGCACCAGTTGCAGGACGAGGGCCTCATCGACATCCGCGGCCGGGGCATCGTCATCAGAAGGCCGCAGGCCCTGCTGGCGGCCCTGGAATCTCCTGCGGATCGCGCTTGAGTCCTGCCGCGCTCCGGCTTAAGGTGTCCGCCGGAGGAAACACCATGCTGGCAGACCTGCATACCCACACCAACACGTCCCACGGGCACCACAGCGCCGCCGAGATGTACGAGGCCGCCGTGACGGCCGGGCTGGACCTCTTCGGCCTGAGCGAGCATTCCCCCCTGCCGGAGGAATATGCCTGCAAGCTGTATGTGGCGGCGTTCCCCGGCAATTTCCGTCAGTTCGTCCAGGACGTGCAGGCCCTGCGGCAACGGGAGCTGGAGCGGGAGGACAGGCCGTTGCCCCTGCTGGGCGTGGAGCTGGACTGGCTGCCCGATTACCCCAGGCACATGTGCCGTTTCCTCACATGCTGGCCGTTCAGCTATGTGATCGGTTCCCTGCATTATGTGGGGCTCTTCCCGGTGGCGCGTCCCAATACCTGGACCGACGGCCGGGAGGCCGCCTATGCCCGCTACCGGGAATACTATGAAGAGATGGCCCGCATGGCGGCCAGCGGGCTGGTGAATGTGGCCTCGCATCCCGACTTCATCAAACGGGCCTCCTACGGCCTGTTCCATGAATGGCTGCGCGAAGAGGGCAGCCTGGATCTGGTGGCCGGTGCCGTGCAGGCCATGGCCGACAACGGGGTCATCATGGAAGTCTCGTCGGCCGGGCTGCGCCAGCCCTTTGCCGAGCCTTATCCCTGCCCGGCCATCATGGGGCTGGCCGCCGACTTCGGCGTGGACATCTGTCTGGCCTCCGATGCCCACGACAAGGCCGACGTGGGTGCGGGGCTCGCTGCCGTGGCCCGCTACGCGCGTTCCTACGGCTTCCGTTTCGATACCCTGCCCCTGCGGCCGGAGCATATCTCCACCCGGCCCGCCGTGCTGGCGCAGGCCCTGGATTATCTGGACGGCCCCCTGCCGCGCCTGCGTTTCGCGCTGTAGTTTCGAAATATTTTCGCTCCCCGGACGATGTGTGGACGGGGACATTCTGAGGCATCATGGCTCCGGCAGCGGCCGGAGCTTTTTTATGATGACCGGTGAGCGTGCCGTGATGCGGCCGCATTGTTGTGATGCTGTATGGCCCGCCGTTGCCGCAGGCTTTGCCGATGTCCCGGCCCTGGAGAGGGAGACCTTTCCGGGCCGGGCTTTTTTATGTCCGGTATCAGCTGTGCGGCAGCAGGCGGTGCAGCAGCCAGCTCAGGAGAGGCGCCAGCAGCAGGACGGTGTACAGGCGCACCAGATGGAAGGCCAGGACGGCGGGGGCGTTGGTGCCCAGGTCGGAGGCCATGCCCACCACGGCCTGCAGGCCGCCGGGGCTGGTGGCCAGGATGGCGCTGCCCGCGTCCAGCCCGGCCGAGCGGCAGATGAACCAGGCCCCCAGGGCCCCGGCCACGATGAGCAGGGCCGTGGAACCGAACATCAGGGGCGCCATGGCGCGGATCTCCAGCAGGGTGCCGCCGGTCATCATGTTGCCGACCATGACACCGATGGCGATCTGGGCCCCCAGCTGGAACAGGCGTGGCGTGTCGGCCTCCACATGTCCCAGCATCTTGACAGCCACCACGGCGCCCAGCATGGCACCGCCGGGGATGTGCAGGAAGAAGAACAGCAGGCCGCCCGCGATGCCGCAGGCGATGAGGAGCAGGAAGGTGGTCATGGTGCCTCCGTAGGTTGCAGGGGAGGGGACCATGATGCGGCAATAGGGGAGCGGCGGTCAAGGTTGCGTGGGCAACGATTTTTCGGGGCTGCCGGAACGGGATGATGGCCGTCACGCGGCGGGGGAGCGAGGCGCCGGGGCAGGGGGCCGGTGAGAACGCGGGGCGAATCGGCCTGCCCGCGACGGGCGCGGCCGGTCCGTGCCGCCGGAGACGGCCGCCGGGTGGGACAGAAAAAAAGGGGAAGGGAAGCGCTTGTCCAGGACGCTCCCTTCCCCGCTGTCATTTTTTCCACCACCACTGCGCGCGGCGGCAGAGCAGTTCGATATCACCGGCGGCGGCCACGTTGAGCATCTTGCGATACTGGCGCACGGCCTCATGGCTGTACGGATTGGCCTCGAAGAGGCCGGTGAACATGGTGCCGTCCTCGGTGAGCATCTTCTCTGCCGCGTGCAGGCGGCGGCGGAAGGAGGGGGTGATATAGGGCAACAGGTCTTCCTGCCCTGCCAGCAGGGCAAAGTAGGCCAGGTTGGTGATGAAGTTCATGTTCTGGACGCGGGCCATGGCACGGTCGTGCTCGTCGGCCGTGGCCCGGAAGGTGCCGCACCCCAGGGCCCGGAAAAAGGCCTCCACCAGGGCCGTGTCCTCTTCGCGGGCCGTGCGGCCGGGCGTGACGGTCACGGGCAGGCCGTCCTCGTCGGGCGTGGCCGGGCCGAAGAGCGGGTGCGTGCCCACCACCGGGCCGGGCCAGATGGCTTCCATCTGTTGCAGGGGGCGCACCTTCACCGACGTGATGTCGGCCAGGATGGCCGTAGCGGGCAGATGGGCGCAGACCGTGGCGGCCACGTCGGCAAAGACGGCCGCGGGCACGCAGAGCAGTACCAGGGCGGCGTCCTTGCAGGCCGGGGCCAGCACCGCGTTCGTCAGGGGCACGTCCACGCCCCGCATGTCCAGCCCGGCGGCCGTGCCGCGGCGGCAGAGCATGGCGCCCATGCGGCCCCGGCAGCCCACGACGAGCACGGCACGCCCCTGCAGGGAGGCCGCGGCTTTCGCGGGCACAGGGCCGGTGTCGTCCCCGTCCGTCCTGGGCGTCGTGGTGTCCGGGCTCACAGCAGCGGCTCCCAGACCTTCCAGAAGGTGGGGAAGGACTTGCGCACCACCAGCGGATCGTCCAGCAGGGCGTCCATGCGCTTGCCGTAGGGCAGGCCCAGCAGGGCCAGGGACATGGCGATGCGGTGGTCGTTGTGGGCCGAGAAGCGCGCGGCCTCGTCCCAGGCCGGGCCGTCGGGACCCAGACCGTGGACGGTCAGGCCGTCGTCATGCTCGTCCACACGCACGCCCAGACGGGCCAGCTCGGTGGCCGGGGCGGTGATGCGGTCGGATTCCTTGATGCGCAGATGGGCCACGTTGCGTACCCGGGTGGGACCCTGGGCAAAGGCGGCCAGCACGGCCACCGTGGGCACCAGATCCGGGCAGTGGCCCATGTCCACGTCCACGCCGCGCAGGGCCGAAGGATGCACGGTGATGGACGTGCCTTCCACCTCGGCGCGGGCGCCCATGGCGCGCAGGATGTCCAGCATGGCGCGGTCGCCCTGCAGGGAATCGGCCCGCAGGCCGTCCACACGCACGGGACGCTTGCCCAGGGCGCCGGCGGCCAGCAGATAGGAGGCCCCGGACCAGTCGCCTTCCACCTGATAGCTGCCCGCGCGGTAGGTGCCGGGCTGCACGGTGATGCGCAGACCGTCGGGACGGGCGGTGCGCAGGGCGCGCCAGCCGCCGTCGGGCAGGACCTGCCACGGGCCGTCGGGCTCGCGGGTCTCCACGCGGAAGCGGATGCCGAAATCTTCCAGGCAATGCAGGGTCAGGCCCACGTAGGGCCAGGACACGGCCTTTTGCCCGCCCAGTTCCACGCACAGGGGCGCCGGGGCCAGCGGCGCTGCCAGCAGCAGGCCCGAGAAATACTGGCTGGAGGCATCCATGCCCAGGCGCACGCGGCCGCCGTTACGGGCGGGATCGAGGCCAGCGGCCCGCAGCAGCAGGGGCGGACAGTCGGGACGCTGCTCGAAGCGCACGTCCGTGCCCAGGGCCTCCAGGGCGCGGGTCAGCTCGTCGATGGGCCGTTCATGCATGCGCGGCGCACCGTGGATGCGGAACAGGCCGTGACCGGCGGCCAGCACGGCGGTCAGCAGGCGGCAGGTGGTGCCGGATTCGTGCACGTCGCAGCTCAGGGGCGTGTCCGTGCCGCCCCGGGGACGGCCGCCCATGCCGGTGACGCGCCAGCCGCCCTCCTCGGCGGGCAGGGCCTCCATGCGGGCACCGGCGGCGCAAAGGATGGCGCGGGTGCATTCCAGATCGCGGCTGTCCAGCACATGATGCAGCTCGGAAGTGCCGTGGGCCAGGGCCGCGCCGATGCAGTAGCGGTGCGAGATGGATTTGGAGGCCGGGGCCCGCACGCAGGCGGTATCTGGGCTAGGCATGGCTGTCCTCCACGTCGTCCAGGCCGATGCGGTCCAGCTGCGGTCCGGTGGCGTAGCTGCCCAGGATGCGGAAGCTGGTGCAGGTCTCGGCCAGCTTCTGGAGCAGGTCCTCATACTGGGGGGCGGTCAGGTCGCATTCCACGTCCGTGAAGAAGACATACTTCCAGCACTGGCCGCGCAGGGGACGGGACTCCAGCTTACGCATGTTGATTTTGTGCTCGGCCAGCAGGGAGAGCACGCCGGAGAGCGACTTGTCCGGCAGGGTGAAGAGCATGGAGGTCTTGTCCGCGCCGGTATGGCCGGGCACGGGAGCGGTGCGCGGCAGCTTGTCCAGCTGTCCCACGGGCTTGGGGCCGATGATGACGAAGCGCGTCCAGTTGCCGGGCTCGTCCTCGATGCGGCGGGCCAGGATGGAAAGGCCGGTCATGTCGGCCAGCTTGCCGTTGCCGATGGCCGCGGACTGCGGATTGGCGGCGGCCATACGGGCCGCGGCGGCGGTGGATTCCACGGGGATGAGGCCCGCCTGGGGCAGGTGGCTGCGCAGCCAGCCGCCGCACTGGGCCAGAGGCTGGGGATGCGAGTAGACCGTGGTGATCTCGGCCAGGCTGGCGGCGTGGCTCAGCAGGCAGTGCGAGATGGGCGAGAAGAGCTCGGCCTGGATATGCACGTCATACTTGAGGAACAGGTCGAAGCTGACGCCCACGGTGCCCTGCAGGGAATTTTCCAGCGGCACCACGCCCAGCTCGCAGCGGCCGGAGTGCACGTCGGCGAAGACCTGCGGCAGGTCGTTGCAGGGGTGGAAGCTGGCGGCATGGCCCAGGTACTCCACGCCGGCAAAATAGGAGAAGGTGCCTTCCGGGCCCAGATAGGCCACGTTCTGCGGGCGTTGCAGGGCGCGCGACGAGGAGAAGATCTCGCGCCAGATGGCACGCAGGTGTTCTTCGGGCAGGGGACCGCCGTTCTTGCGGGCCAGGCCGTCCAGCACTTCGCGCTCGCGCAGGGGCTTGAACACGATGCCGGGGTCCCCGGCCTTGATGCGGCCCACTTCCAGGCTCAGGGCGGCGCGGCGGTTGAACAGCGCCAGCAGTTCCTGGTCCACGCTGTCGATCTCGCCGCGGATGGCGGTCAGGCGCTGGGGGGCGTCGGAGGGGGAATGTGCGTCGGCCATGCTACACCTCGCGGATCTCTTCCTGGATGCGCATGCCGAAGTGGCGGCCTGCCTGATCCAGGCGGCAGAGCACCGTATCGCCGGGCTTGAGGCTGACCACGCTCAGGGGCGTGCCGTCAGGGGCGGTCAGGCGGATGGTCTCGGCGTTCTGCAGGAACACGGCGCCGCGCTTGGGGCCTTCGGGGGTCTCGGCCTCGGCTTCCACCAGCAGCATGGGGCGCACTTCGATCTTGACCCGGCCCACCGTGGCCACGCTGGTCTGGCCGTCGGCGCCCACGATGAGCACTTCCTGTCCCGCGGCCAGTTCGCCCAGGTAGCAGGTCTTGTCGTGGGGCAGGCGGGCATAGGCATGCACGGCCCCGGCGTTGACCCTGAAGGGACGGGCGGCCACATATTCGTTGTGTTCGGTCTCGGCATGGACAAGGAAGGTGAAGGCGCTGGAATTGCCCACCAGCATGCCCTGGCCGCGCTTGAGCAGGGAAAGGGTGTCGGCGCAGACGCGGTGCCCCAGGCCCACGGGTTCCACGCGGGTGATGACGGCTTTCTGCAATTCCTCGCGCCCCTGCGAGATCTTGCACTGGGCCACGATGGCCTTGAGTTCGGCCAGGGCCTCGGGCAGGACCACGATGCCGTCCACGCCGCGCTCCAGGATGCCGGCGGCCAGACGGGCCTCTTCCAGGCTGCCCGCCTCGGCCAGCACGTTGTCGGCCTGGGCCAGCAGGTTCTCCACGGGGATGATCTCCCAGCCGCGGGCCAGGCAGGCGGTCTCACCGGCCTTGAGGCGAGCCACCAGGGCCTCCTCGTCGGCCTTGACGTTCAGCGGCACGCTGGCCACGTCCTCGCAGGCCCAGACGGTGCAGCGGGAAAGGGCGGCCACTTTCTCCACCTGGGCGCGGGGCACGATGACCCCGTCCACACCGGATTCCAGGGCCAGGGTCACGTCGGCCTTGCTGAACGGTTCGCAACGGTAGTAGATGCGGGCCATGCTATTCTCCCACGATGGCCAGGGCTTCTTCCACCGTGGCGTTCTCATGCACGATGGCGCGCAGGGCACGCACGAGCTGGATGCGGTTGGGATGCTGGAACACGTTGCGGCCCATGGAGATGCCCGCGCCGCCGGCCTTGATGGCATCGTGCACCATCTGGAGCACGTCGCGGGTGGATTCCATGCGTTCGCCGCCGGCGATGACCACGGGCACGCAGCAGGAGGAGACCACGTCGGAGAAGCTTTCCATGTCGCCGGTGTAGGGTACCTTGACGATGTCCGCGCCCAGTTCCACGCCCACGCGGGCACAGTGGGCCACCACGTCGGGAGCGAAGCCGTTCTTGATGGCCGGGCCGCGGGCGTACATCATGGCCAGCAGGGGCATGTGCCAGTCGTCACAGGCGGCGGCCACGCGGCCCAGGTCGGCCAGCATCAGGCGCTCGTTGGGGTCGCCCAGGTTCACATGCACGGAGACGCAGTCGGCGCCGTGCTTGATGCCTTCTTCCACGGTGCCCACCAGGGTCTTGGTGTTGCCCTGGGGAGAGAGCATGGTGGAGGCGGACAGGTGGACGATGAGGCCCACGTCCTTGCCGGCGTTACGGTGCGAGCAGCGCACCAGGCCCTTGTGCATGAGCACGGCGTCCGCGCCGCCCACGGCCATGTCGTTGACGGTCTCGCGCATGTCGATGAGGCCGTCGACGGCACCGATGGTCACGCCGTGGTCCATGGGAACGATGATAGTGCGGCCGGTTTCACGATTGATGATGCGTTCCAGACGAACCTGTTTGCCAAGGTACATGGGATCTCTCCTTGTGGAATGGAGCCGTTCCGGCGGCGCTGGATACAAAAAAAGGGCCGCCGGCTGTATGCCTGCGGCCCCGAAACTCTCTGACAGAAGATGTCAGCAAAGCTCCTGACCACAGGCTCCGCTAAAGTACGCAAAATAAAACCAGCTAAAGCAAAAGCCGGTAGCAGCGTAGCAGGAGGAGGCAGGAACGAAACGGGACATCTTCAAAACTCCAACAGTTTCCACGAACGCTACGCCGCAGCCCGGGGCTTGTCAAGAGCCGCTCGTGAAAAAAATGCCTCTCGCCGGAAAATAACGGAGGATAATATTTTATCATATTGTTTTTATTTATCTAAAAATCATTCTTCGCATAAGGGGAAGCCGCCAGGAGCCCAGCAAGGGGACAGCTCGTCCCTGGGGCGCCCTCCCGGCACAGAAAAAAAGGCAGCTGACGTAATCCCGTCACCTGCCTTCTTGCCCGTCTGACTGTCGTCCCCTTATGCCCCGTGGGCCAGTGCCTGTACGGGAGCGGGCTCCAGCTTCTCGCTGTGCACGGCCTGCTGTCCGGCGTTCTCGGCCAGGGGCGCGGCGCTGGCCGTGACCGGGCGCAGCTTGCGGCTGTGCAGGCGCTGGAAAATGAATTCCGCAGGCTTGGTGCCCGCCGGGATGGCGGCAAGGGGGAATTCCGCGCGGCCCAGGTTGCGGTGGCCGCCGGCGGAGCCCACGTCGTAGAAGCAGGCGTCGGCCAGACGACCGATGTCGCGGCTGCCGTCACCGCGGAAGATGACCACCACGGTCTTTTCCACCACGCCGCAGACGGCGATCCACTTGAGGCCGTGCACGCGGGTGAAGAAGTCGGCCACGGCCACCAGCAGGTCGGCGCTGTCCACCTCGTTGAGCCAGACCATGGCCCCGCCGCGGCAGTCCCGCAGGGAGCGGAAAGCGCGGGAGAAAAGGGGCAGCCAGGCACGCAGGTATTCGCTGCGGAGGATGCGGCGCAGCAGGGTGGCATCGGCATGCTTGATGAGCCACTGGTAGGCGCGCAGGTCGTCCTCGCCGCCGGAACGCTCGAAGGTGGCGGTATCCGTGCGGATGCCGTAGAGCAGCGCCGTGGAGAGCAGCGGCCCGGGCTTGATGCGCAGGCCTTGCAGGTAGCGGGTCATCATGGTGCTGGTGGCGCCGAAGCCGGGACGGATGTCGCAGAAGGGCGCCTGGGGCAGCTGGCCCGCCGTGAGGGGATGATGGTCGATGATGAGGTCGAAGGTGATGCCCTGGAAGGCCGGGTTGTGGTGGGGCTGGGAGTCCACCATGGCGAAATTGGTATAGAGATCGGCCTTTTCGGGCTGCCAGAGCTTGGCCGGGATGCGCAGGTAGCGGATCATGGCCAGGTTGTCGGGCCGGGTGACTTCGTTGATGCGGAAGATGTCCACACCGCGCACACGATGCGCCATGATGCGCTTGAGCGCCAGCGCCGAGGCCAGGGCGTCGGGATCCGCCGAGATGAGGATGGCCCAGCGCTGATCCTTGGTCAGTGTCTGCCGCCACTGTCGCATCTGCGCTACATAGGGATTGGTCATGACCGCTTTACTCCGCTGTTTTGGCGTTGTGGGGGCCGTGCGGGCAGCCGGGGGACACGGTATCCGGCTGGCTGGCCAGCAGGTCGCGCAGGAGGGGCAGGGATTCCTCCACCCCCTGCCAGCGGAAGATCTCCAGCAGATGACGGCAGCTCTTGGGCAGGCGGCCGGCCAGTTGCCGTACCAGATGCCGCTGGGCCGCCGTGAGCTGGTGCAGGGCCAGATGCTGGTCCTGGGTGCCGGGGGCGCTCCAGTGGACCAGGGCCGCTGTCTCGGGCAGGGGAGATGCCCAAAGTGCGTTTTGAGCATAGCCCATGAGATGGCCGACGTCCAGACAGAAGCCCAGCCCGTGATCGGCCGGAAAGCCGCGTCCCAGGCCGGCGATGTCACAGATGTCGGTGTTCTCCAGCAGCAGGGGGACCTTGCTGCGGCGCTGCCAGCAGGCGGCGGCCTGACGCAGGATGAAACGCTGCAGCACGGGGCTGCCCTTGGGGGCATGGAGCACAGCGCCCCAGGGCTTGAGCCAGGCCACGCGGTCAAAGACGCGCAGGGCCAGCTCCACGGCCACGCGTACGGCGTCGGCATCCTTCTTGCGCGGCCAGGGCAGGTCCACGGGCAGGTGGACATGCCAGCTCAGGGGCAGGTCCGCCAGCGCGGGGGGTAGGTCTTCGTCGTCATAGGCCAGGCAGGAACGGGCCTCGAAAAGGCACAGGGCCACTTCGTCGACGCGCCCGGCCAGAAAGCGGGCATTGTCGGCCACATTGGCGGGCAGGACAAAGGAAGGGGCGCCGATGACGGGGCCGGGGGTCTGCTTCATGGAGCCTCCTTGGGAGCAGGGAAAGGGAGCGCTTCGGGGAAGGCTCCCGGATACGGGGGCGGGGATGGCCTTGCCCGGACGCCGTGCTGTCCGGGGCTGGGACATGAGGGGCCCGGCCCGGCAGCAGGATGGCCACGATACGGCAAGGCGGCGTCCAGACAGCAGCCCATGCGGGACCTGCCTGATGCCTTCCTGAAAAGGTAGGTATTCCAGAGGGAAAAGGCAATACACATGGCCGTCGGCGTACGGCGGGGAGGCCTGTTTCCCCGCGACAGGGGAAAGCGGCCGTCAGAGGCCGTCCCGGAGTCCACCGTCCAAGGCGGACGGGATGCCGAGGGGCGTACCGTCCCGGGGCCCTTGGGCCTGCAGGAGAGGAGGCTTGTCTGCATCCTCGCATGAGGGGCCGCCGGATATCCTGTTCCTGCACCGGGATGCCGGAGGGACGGTCGCCTGACCGGGGACCCTGGGGGATCGGGCTGGGAAGTTCCGCTGCTGGAAATGAAACGGGGGAAGGGGAGGCCCTCGCCGGTGCGAAAGCTCCCTCTTCCCCCGGATGTCATGCATACATCCAGGCCTCAGGGCCGGGACTACAGCAGTTCCTGCGTCTGCCAGCCGTGGGCCTCGGCAGCGGCGCGGGTCTGGGCACCGCCCAGCACGCAGGTCACGCCGTGGCCGGCGGCCTCGGCCAGCACGTCGGCGAAGTCGCGGAAGTGCCGGGCCGTGGTGCCGAGGATCTCGTCACGCATCTGCTGGCGGGCCTCCTCGTCGTCCCCGGCCAGATGGCGGGCCAGGGCCTGCGCACCGCGGGCGTCGGGCAGCAGGTAGCTGTCCAGATCGCCGATGGCGCCCACGATGGCGCTGGTGAGCTTCTCCTTGTCGGGACGGAAGGAGCGCAGGTAGTCGGCCATCTGGTCATAGGCGGTCAGGGTGTCGTCCACGTTGGGGTCGCGGTAGGAAGCGCAGACCAGGGTGCCGCCCATGCGGTCCAGCATGCAGAAGGCGCCGTAGGCACCGCCGCGCACGCGCACGCGTTCCCACAAATAGCCCATGCGCATGTAGCGCAGGATGACGCTGGCCGAGCCGTGGTAGGTGTAGCCCAGGTCGTAGAGGTTGGCGGCCTTGCCCACATAGTTGATCTGGGCCGGGGCCAGGAAGGCCTCGGCGGCGGGCAGGCCGTCGCTGAAGGGCGGCAGGACCAGGGCCGCGTCACGGCCGGCGGGCAGGGCGGCCAGCAGGTCGGCGGCCTGCCGCTGCACGGCATCCAGACCGGCGCTCTCGGCCGTGCAGTCCACCAGCACGTCGGGGCTGGCCACGATGAGGCGGCGCAGCTCGTCCAGATCGGCCAGCAGGCTGTCGGGATCGCTGTCCAGGCGCTGCAGGTGCTCGCGCACGGCCATGAGCTGGCTGATGCCCGACAGGCGCTCGGCCAGCAGGCCGGAAGACGTGAAGTGGGCGCGCAGGCGGGAACCCACGGCCGAATGACCGGCCGCCACCAGACCGTGTTCCAGACGGGCCTTGTCTTCCAGCAGCATCTGGCGCAGGCGCTCCAGACGCACGGCGCGGTCGGTCAGGGGCTCCAGCAGGATCTCGCGGAAGATGTCGAACAGGTCGGGCACCTTGTCGTAGACGGCCTTGCCGGCCACGCTCAGGTATTTGACCAGACCGCGTTCCCCGCGGGTGGTGGCCAGCAGGGGATCGGCGCCCACGCCGCCGGTCTTGGCGGCCATGCGCGCGCCCAGTTCGCTGAAGTCGCGGCGGGCGGTGCCCACTTCGGTGAGGCTGCGGGCAAAGAGCGGCAGCAGGGGCTCCAGACGGGCCGGGACGGCGTTCAGGGGCAGGAGCAGGGCCGTATAGGCGATGCCGCTGGTGGGCAGGTCGTGGGCCAGCCAGGTCTGGCCGCCGCCCAGGGCCTCCCGCACGCAGGGCACGGGCGTGTTGCGCAGGGGCAGGGCATCCATGCCCAGGCTGGGGATGGTGGCCAGGGCCTCGGGGCTGTCCGGGGCGGACTGGGCGGCCTGCAGACGGCTGGTGGCCTCCACCAGCTCCTGCCGTTCGGTGTCGGAGCAGGCCTCGTACACGGCGGCCAGGCGGGCGGCCTCGCGGTCTTCGCGGGCCTTGGCCAGACGGGCGTCGGGCAGCAGCACCACGGTGGCGCGGTGTTCGTTGTTGAGGAAGTGGTCGCGGATGGCGTTTTCGAAGACCTTTTCCCCGGCGGCCAGACGGGCCTTGATGTCGGCCAGCGGGGCCTCCCAGGCCAGCGGGGCCAGCGGGTCGCCGTCATAGAGCCAGGTGGACAGGGCCTGGATCATGGCCGAGAGACCGCGCGGGAAGCGGCCGGAATTGTTCTCGCGGTAGGCGAATTCCACGCTGTTGACGGCGGCCTCCACGGCGGCGGGGTCGATGCCGTCCTCGGCAAGGTCGGCGAGGGTCTCGAAGATGAGCATCTCGGCGTCCTGTACCTTGCGCGGGTCCACGCCCTTGAGACCGGTGGAGTAGTACATCTGGCGCAGGTCGGTCTCCAGGCCGCAGCCGGTGGTGTCCTCGCCCAGGCCGGAGCTGATGAGGGCCTTGCGCAGGGGCGAGCCCGGCAGGCCTTCGAGGATGTGCTCCAGCATCTCCATGAGCAGGGCCTGATGCACGTCGCCGCGTTCGCCCAGCAGCCAGTTGACCGTGAACAGGGCCGTTTTCTGGCCGTCGGTGGCGGCGTAGGGCACTTCCACCTGCCGGGGCGTGTCGCGGCGGGGCTGCAGGGGCACGGCGGAGTCCACCGCGCGGGCGGTGTAGCCCTGCAGGGCCTCGTCCACGATCTCCAGACGCTTTTCTTCCGGGTCATCGCCCCAGAAGAAGAAACGCGCGTTGGAGGGATGGTAGTAACGGCTGTGGAAGTCGCGGAAGGCCTCGTAGGTCAGGTCCGGGATGACTTCCGGGTTGCCGCCGGAGTCCAGGCTGTAGAGCATGTCCGGGAAGATGGCCTGCTGGCTCTGTTCGGCCAGCACGGAATCGGGCGAGGAATAGGCGCCCTTCATCTCGTTGTAGACCACGCCCTTGTAGGTCCAGGGGCCCTTGGTGTCCTCGGCTTCCACGTGCCAGCCTTCCTGACGGAAGATATCCTCGCTGATGCGGGGATGGAAGACCGCGTCGATGTAGACGTCGATGAGGTTGTAGAAGTCCTGCAGGTTGGCGCTGGCCACGGGGTAGCAGGTCTTGTCCGGGAAGGTGAAGGCGTTGAGGAAGGTCTGGAGCGAGCCCTTGAGCAGCTCCACGAAGGGTTCCTTGACCGGATATTTGTCCGAGCCGCAGAGCACGGAATGCTCCAGGATGTGGGCCACGCCCGTGGAGTCCGTGGGCGGGGTGCGGAAGCTCACGCCGAAGCACTTGTTCTCGTCGGCATTGCTGACGGAGAGCAGCTGTGCGCCGGTGACGCTGTGTTTCCAAAGCCGGGCCGTACCGCCCACTTCATGCAGGCGGCGCTCGGTGACGAGTTCGAAACCATGACTGTTCATGAGGGATCCTTTCAGGGAAGGTTCGTTGGTAAGATTCATATGGTTCGGCTATACTATGGAGCTTGCCGCTTTGCAAAGAGCGTGCTGGCGCCCCGGCGCAGGAGCCTTTGCCGTAACGGCGGCCGCGGGCTGTATAAAAAAAGCACATGGGCCATCCGCTGCGGGGCAAAGCGTCCAATTTTTTTACAACCTGCCGTAATGGCGGGAAAAAGTGTTCAATTTCTGTACAGGTGCCGGGAAAAGGAAAACGCCTTTTTTAGGCGCTATTTTGTAATTTATTGTTTTTACTATAAAAATATATTTTGGCACGGCGATTGCTGTATCCTGTACAACAACGGCATCGTCCAGGACGGGCCCTCCGGCCCGCCACCGCTACGGGGACAGCGCCGAACAGATATATGCCATACCATCTTCTTCCTTCATGGAGGTCCGTCATGGAACACCACAAATTTCTTACCGTCCGCGCTACCGCGGCAGCCGCATGGCCTCTTTGCTGCCTCGGCCCGCGACAGACCGCGGTAGCGTGGACAGCCTGACGGACCTCCTTCGATCCTGAAACAAACATCCTCCGCTTCTTCCAAGACCTTCTTCCCCCGGTCGGCCCTTTCCCCCCCAGGGCCGCCGGGACTGAAAACAGCAACCTTCCTCCTCCTGAAAAAGTCCCTCCCCGGCCGGCTCGTCCCTCCTTCGGAGCCGGCCGGGAACATACCGACCTTCCTCCTCCTGATACCCCCCGGCAGCCCCATCCCCCCTGAGGGGCTGCCGGTCACCCCGGAAAATTTCCCGCTAGCGAAGAACATCGGACCCGGTCACGTGCCGCGTCACGGCTCCGCTACCGGTACGGCCACGGAACGGCAGCAGCCCCTGCCATGTCGCCTTCAAGCGCCGGCAGGCAACGCCGCAGTCTTCCCCGGTCAGGCTCCCCATCTTGGGGAGCCTTTCTTTTTGGGCAACGTGCCGGAGCTTTCGGACGTACCGGACGCAAGTTCGGCGATGCGTCAGGGAAGATACCGACAGTCGCAGCTTGCGGCATACCGCAGAAAGGGAGCTTGCCGCCAGACCGTGCACGCTGGCGGCCAGTCCGGTCGTTCGGGAAAAACGCATGTCGGGCGTACCGGCAAGGAACGTATGGCGGCTCCCCCACGCGCAAGGCCCTGCGGCAGGAGCCGGGCGGTGATCGCAGCGGGGCTTCGCCGCTGGGGCTGTCCGCCACAGGTCCCGGTCGGGAGCCGGCCGGACCGCCCTCCCTTTCGGTCCCGCTCCGCGGTCGACACAGGTCGTTCACGGGGGGAAGGCGTCCCGCCCGCCGGGAAAGGAGCGGCTCTTTGCCTCCGGGGCTTGCCATTTGCGGGCTTTTGGTCTATGGAAGCTCGTTCATCGAAGCACACTCCGGCAGCGGCCCGGGGTGCCCGGCAATGCGCTACGGCGCATTTTTCGTTGTCTTCCGGTCATGGGGCCGGGGCGGCGGCAGGCCGGGTTGCAGGGTCTGGGCCGGTGTGGAAGATCACAACCCTTTTGGAGGATTGAAAAATGGCTTACGTCAGCATGAAGCAGATGCTGGAAACCGGCGTGCATTTCGGTCACCAGACCCGTCGTTGGAACCCCAAGATGCGTCCTTACATCTTCGGCGCCCGCAACGGCATCCATATCATCGACCTGCAGCAGACCGTGAAGCTGTTCCGCGTGGCCTATGACAAGGTGGTCGACACCGTGGCCAACGGCGGCAAGGTGCTGTTCATCGGTACCAAGCGCCAGGCCCAGGAAGCCGTGGCCACCGAAGCCACCAAGGCCAACCAGTACTACGTGACCAACCGCTGGATGGGCGGCACCCTGACCAACTTCGTCACCATCCAGAAGAGCGTGGAACGCCTGAAGAAGCTGGAAGGCATGTTCGCCGACGGCAGCATCAACCGCTACCAGAAGAAGGAAATCCTGCTGCTGGAACGCGAAATGCAGAAGCTGGAACAGACCCTGGGCGGTATCAAGAACATGGATCGCCTGCCCCAGCTGGCTTTCATCATCGACCCCCATCGCGAAGACATCGCCGTGAAGGAATGCCGCAAGCTGGGCATCCCGATCGTGGCCGTGACCGACACCAACTGCGATCCCGATGTCATCGACTACATCATCCCCGGCAACGATGACGCCATCCGCGCCATCAAGCTGTTCGTGACGGCTTTCTCCGAAGCCTGCCAGGAAGGCGAAGCCCAGATGAAGGACGGCGCCGCCGTGGAAGCCAACGCCGAAGAAGCCATGCAGAAGGCTGCCGAGACCGAAGCTGCCGCCGAGTAGTTTGGGTACGGTCTTCTGACCTCGGGCAACGCTGTTGCCCCGGGCATCGGCCCCGCTGATGTCCGCGCCCGGACGGGGATCCCCCGTGGCGGGCGACGCAGGAACCGGAGCGGCAAGGCTCCGGCCCCCCCATGCTTCAAAAGGTGGCGGCGCGGCTTCAGGGCTGTGCCGCCACCCTGCGCACTGCGCGATTTTTTTGGAATCTTGCTCCGGCCCAGGCCGGATACACAGGAGAATACAATGGCTATTTCCGCCGCTATGGTGAAGGAACTGCGCGAAAAGACCGGCGCCGGCATGATGGACTGCAAGAAAGCCCTGGTGGAAGTGGACGGCGACCTGGAAAAGGCCGTCGACTGGCTGCGCCAGAAGGGTATGGCCAAGGCTGCCAAGAAGTCCGGCCGTGCCACCAGCGAAGGCCTGGTGATGGCCGCCGTGAGCGCTGACGGCAAGACCGTGGCCATGTCCGCCCTGCTGTGCGAGACCGACTTCGTGGCCCGCGGCGAACAGTTCGAAGCCCTGGCCGCCAAGGTGGCCCAGAGCGTGCTGGACAGCAACCCCGCCGACGCCGAAGCCCTGAAGGGCCTGGTGGGCGAAGACGTGACCCAGCTCATCGCCTCCGTGGGCGAAAACATGCAGCTCGGCAACTTCACCCGTCACACCCGTGAAGACAACGAAGTGATCGGCCAGTACATCCACGCCAACCGCAAGATCGGCGTGCTGGTGGACCTGGTGTGCGACAGCGCCGCTACCGCTGCCAAGCCCGAAGTGCAGGAACTGGCCAAGAACGTGGCCATGCAGGTGGCCGCCACCAACCCCATGGCCCTGGACGGCGCCAGCCTGGATGCCGCCGCCATGGAACGCGAGCGTGAAGTGTACCGCCAGAAGGCCCGCGAAGAAGGCAAGCCCGAGCAGATCGTGGAAAAGATCGCCGAAGGCGCCGTGAAGAAGTTCCAGAAGGAAGTCTGCCTGATGGAACAGCCCTACATCCGCGACGACAAGAAGAGCATGACCGAAGTGGTGCGCGAAGTGGCCAAGGCCGCCGGTGGCGACATCAAGGTCGCCGGCTTCAGCCGCATCCAGCTGGCCGCTGAATAAGCTGTCCGTTACGATGATCCCAGGAGGGGCTCCGGCCCCTCCTTTTTTTTGGCCTTTTTCCCGGCCATGCCGACGCTTTCCTGACGGACGCCAGCGTATGCTGCCTCCATCCAGTCCGGGACTCCGTGCGGAGCGGGAGGGCCGGGCATCACTTCAGCATCACTGCCGCAAGGAGGCGGAAAGCTCCCATGTGGGATTTCTCGTGGATCGCCGATCCCTCGGCCTGGGCCGGGCTGGGCACCCTGATCGTGCTCGAGGTCGTGCTGGGCATCGACAACCTCGTTTTCATCTCCATCCTCACCTCGCGCCTGCATACGCAGGAACAGCGCCGCCGGGCCTTCCTCACCGGTCTTGGTCTCGCGCTCGTCATGCGCCTGGTGCTGCTTTCCGCCATCGCCTGGATCGTCAGTCTGACCGAGCCCCTGGTCACGATCTTCGGCAAAGCCTTCTCGTGGCGAGATTTCATCCTCATGGGCGGCGGCATCTTTTTGCTGCTCAAGGGGACCATGGAGCTGCACGAACGCCTGGAAGGCGGCATGGCCGAATATTCCTCGGCGCCCACGCGTTCGGGCTTCTGGCAGGTCATCATCCAGATACTGGTGCTGGATGCCGTGTTCTCCCTGGATTCCATCATCACCTCGGTGGGCATGGTGGACCATATCCCGGTGATGATGCTGGCCGTCATCGTGGCCATGCTGGTCATGGTCATGGCCGCCGCGCCGCTGACCAGTTTTGTGGAGCGGCACCCCACGGTCATCATCCTGTGTCTGGGCTTTTTGATGATGATCGGCCTGAGCCTGCTCATGGACGGCCTGGGCTACCATATCCCCAAGGGCTACCTCTACGCGGCCATCTGCTTCTCGGTACTGGTGGAGATCTGCAATCAGGTGGCCCTGCGCAACCGCCGCAAGCGCATCAGCATGCGCGACATGCGTGAATCCATGGCCATGGCGGTGCTGGGGCTGCTGGGCGGCGGACGTCCCGGTGAGGAAGAAGCGCGGCGCGATGCCGCGGCCCTGGCCAGCGAGAGCGATGCCCAGCCCCTGTTCGAGCCGGAAGAGCGCGACATGGTGGCCCGCGTGATCCGCCTGAGCGGACGCACGGCCCGCTTCATCATGACCCCGCGCCACCGGGTGCGCTGGCTGGACAGCGAGGCCGACTATGCCACGGCCTGCCGTTTTGCCAGCGAGAGCCTCTCGCCCTGGCTGCCGGTGCTGGATCCGGACAGGGACGAAGTGCTGGGCGTGATCCATACCGGGGATCTGGCGGCCGTGACGCCCCAGGGCCCCGTGACGGACACGGAGCACCCCGGTACGGCAGCGCCGCAGGACGAGGGAGGCGGACGGATCTGGAGCGTGCGGCCCCTGCTGCGCCCCGCGCCCACGATCTTCGAGCATGCGTCCCTGACGGAGATGCTGGAGACATTTCGCGAAGAGCCCACGCCCCTGGCCTTCGTACGCGACGAATACGGCAGCGTGGTGGGCTGCATCACGCCCACGGATCTGGTGAGCGTGCTGGCGGGCCAGATGGGCGACATGCCCGCCGGGCCCGAAGCCTGCCGCCAGCCTGACGGCTCGTGGCTCATGCCCGGCCGCCTGACCGTGGATGCCGTGACCTCCTGGCTGGGCATCCACCTGCCGCCGCGCAGCTCCTCGGCCACATTGGCGGGGCTGTTGCTGGAGGCCCTGGGCCACATCCCGCACGAAGGCGAGCGGGTGCGCATCCAGGGCTGGCGGATGAAGATAGTGAAGATGGACGGCAACCGCATCGACGAGGTGCTGGTCCGTCGTCTGGAACATTAGCTGTCCCGGCGGGGCGGCGTCTGATGCCGGTGCCCCGCGGGGCATGCCGGCCGGTCCGTGTGTCCCGGACCGCCGCAGGACGCCGGGGATGGAACATCTCCGCCGGGACAGCAGGAATTACCGGAAACAAGGGATCAGGTTCTCCTCCTTTCCCCTTTTCCTTGTTTCCGGCGCGGCAGCTGTGGGAGGCTGCCGCATACAGGGGACGGGTGCCGTGGATCCCGTCCCCTATCTTTCACCTGCCGGGGGGCAGGTAATGGAAGG
>OLFU01001317.1_pt1 | contig 24725 bp, 23 predicted proteins | sample 1605161 | NCBI WGS metagenome assembly OLFU01 (sample SAMEA3888914, study PRJEB22519) | human gut metagenome | biome: human gut; feature: human-associated habitat; material: faeces | place: Denmark | collected 2011
TTTACCATAGAAGACCTTCTAAAACATTATTTACAGAAAAAGTTTCACATTCTCAAAAAATTATCGCACCATAACCGGCAGACATACTCATCGTCTAAAAGACTTTTTACTTTTTCCGCGATCTTTACGCTTTCTTTAGAAGAACCAATAAAGATTCTAGGTTTCATCCTTTCACTCCTCATATTTCAAAAAGCTAACGCTTACTTTAACTATTTCATCTGCTCTATTTTGGAAATAAGCCAAATATAATTTTCTGCCTCCATAAATTGTTTCGCCGCATCCACTTTTGAAGTTTTCCACCTTTTATATCCAAATATTAATCCGGTCAAAGCTGTTAATCAAGATGCAATTCCAGAAACAATAACTAAATTTGTGTCTAAAGTAAGTTTCATACTTCATCTTCTTTATTCGTCACTTGAAAATTTCACCGTATTTACATTTATATTTTAAATACTCGCTCAATTCATAGATGTCCATATCTTTTTCCCTTAAATCAAATGGATGAACACATATTATCAAATTTTCAGTAACTTTTCTTTGTTTTGATGACTCCATGAAGGAATTTATGATTTCTTTTACAACTTTCTCTCTTGTAACATTTCGTATTCCCGCTCTTCCTGTTCCAATCAATGGGATTGCAACATCTTCCAAATTTCCTCTTATTTCCATCTGATTCCATAAACTGCTCAATACCGTCCGTATATTTTCAAAATCTGTATTCTCCGGTTTCCCATACTCATTTACATCTGCTATTGCCACAAAATAGTAATGACATCCTCTGCACGTTACTTTACTGATTGTTCCCACCGGATATCTTTTTTGTTTACTTCCTTTACGATCCAAGATTTCAAAATCTATTCCACATAATCCCTTTTCTATCAATGTATCTAATGTTTTTAAATTATTTTGAAAAAATCTTTCCTGGAATTGCCCTTGCACGCTGTTTACACTTATAAATTCATCTTCCATAAGAGTATCGAAAGTTGTATTCGTTGGAATTACAATAGTTCCCGTATTTTTCAACACATCCGTAACTTGAAGTGTTATTTTAACATCCGTTCCATTTATCATATATTCATATTTTAATTTAACTTTGTTTATGAAAAACGCTATTATTACACATCCGCATATACACAAAATCGCATACTTATGCATCTTCTCATATATAATTTCTGTATCAAGCATCCACATAACAGCTTCTGCCAACACTAATACAGATCCTAAGATTGATAAAATACTTTGAATCATTTCACGCCATTTTACAACTGTATTTTTTATGATAAAGAAGCTTTTAAATATCCATGTTCTCATATATTTTTTCTTCATTACCATATATCCCCCTCTCCCCATCCTTTTATCAAACGTCTCCATGCCATGTTATATCCTTCACTTTTTAGAATCAAGTCCTATAAAATTTATCATTAATTGCATAGAGTCACCGGCTTTCATCTCTTGAATCGAAACGGAATAATCCTTGTTCCTGCATAAAGAGTTGGAATCTCCACTTTCTTCCTCCGGTTGTAATTGCACATCCACCTCATAAAAAACTTCGATTCCTTCAAATTGTTCCAATACTTTTTTTAAGATTGCAGGTATCTCTTCTATTATCTTTTCTACAATCTTTCTGTCTACTGATGTTGTAAAGTTAGAGTTTCTATATGCCGAATAATCCAGTGCAAACGGACTGATTCTCTCTGACTTCATAGATTGTATAAACATATACAGTCCATTGCATATCCTCTGTATATCTTTTTTCGATAAAAACGGGAAAAAATATCGATATAACACTGTGCTCAAATACATTGTAACTGCATATTTCACCAATGCACAATAACATTCCTTTTGTCCGTCCTCCCATTGTCTTCGCATTTTTCTGCATATTTCGAGGATTCGATCATTTAAACACTGTAGATACCGATCAATCAGTTTCTCACGGATTTTCAACTGTAAATCGCATAAAAACTCTTTCTTACTGTCATCCTTATTGTTATCATCTCCTTGCACTTCTTCTGATTTCAAAAAATGAAACAGATTATTTCTTTCATCTACAAACAGAGAAGATAACACATAAGTAGCCACTTCTGAAGTTCCCGTCATTCCTACACGAAACAGATATTCTTCCTTTTCTCCCACTTCTTCTTTCCATAAGATTAACTGCGCAGCTTCTATGCATTTTCCACTTTCTCTCTTTAAATGCTGAAAGAAACTGTCCGAACCTTCTTTGCCTAATTTAACAAATTCTCTCTGCCCAGTGCCAAACAGACATGTCTCGTCATTTTCTCTTTTTTCCTTACATTTGTGAAGTTCTACCGCTTTTTCCTGTCCGTTCTTTCTCTCCGACTGTTTTTCCCAGATATATTCCGGCAAACTTTTTCCCATCGGTTTTACAGGGGTATCAAGCGCAATATAATTCACATTTCTGGCTTCACGATCCTGCTTTTTATCCGGAAGCTGAATCACCCTGTATTCTCCGATCACAGAATGCTTAGACAAATAATGCGTCAATGAAGAAATGGCAGCCATATTCCATTTTTCTACCCCTAAAAAAGTGCTGTTTTCTTTACACACCTCTCGCTGCGGCAAATAAATCCGAAGTCGATTGTAACGCAGTATCGGTTTCCAAAACCAATTCCTATAATAAAATTCCAACAGCTCCCGCTGCTTTTTCTCCTTATAATTGAGCCATTGTTTGAATAGTAATTGAGTCCCTCCTGCTTTATCATCCACATATGTGATTTCTACACTTTCTTTGCTCTCACTTTCAATCTTCTTGTTCTTGCTCTTTTCATACCTCTCAAGGTATGTTTCAAAAGACTCCACATTTCGCAATACTAATTTTGAATTTTGTTCTATTCCTTTTTGCACAAGATTCAACTGCCTGTAAAATCCTTCTGTGTCATGTGTATAATGAATTGCCGCCCATAATCCGGACACATCAAATACATTTCGACTCTGTTTATATTCTTGATCTACACTCTGCTCATACTCCGAAGCTTCATGAATTACTGTAACTGCATGAACCTCTGCCCCATGTGCCGCGCCCAGCCAAAAAAGAGACTGAAGACTATTATTCGTAATATCTACCACAATCTGATTCGTATACTGTAATGTTTTCATCATCACATGAAATAAACAAAAAGCTTTTTTCTTCTTCTCCGAACGCCGCTTTACCTCTTCATCTTCCAAAAGATTACTGTCAATTCCATTCTTCATTCGATCTACATAAACTGGATTATCCGGATATACGAGAAGACCTCTGTTTCCAATATAATTTTTAACAAAATGTCCAATATCCTCTTTGTGCACATCTGTAAAATCTTCATTTTCTTTCTTAGTTTCATATCTTTTTATTTCCTCTTCTAATTCTTTCAGTACCTGCAAAGAAAATGTGTCTTCTGCCTTTATTTTTTCTTTTGAAACCTGATATGTTGCCTGATTGACACCTGTTCTTGTAATTTCAGCTATGCTGTACAACAAATTATAATTCTCTGAGACATCTTTATCTTGCTCAGGAATTTGATTGCCTTGCACAAGTACTCCAACCCTTTCTCCACAAAAACATTTTTCATTTCTCATCCCCTCTACTACATCTTTATAATAATTTATAATACACAGACCGGCTTGTTCTTCATTGAGAATCCCCTCCATCGTATATATAGAGTGGTCTCGGAAACTCTGAACCGTTGAAAAATCAATGTTTCCGGGCCCTCTTCTTTTTCTTTTACCTCAACTTTTATTCATTTTTTTGCATATTTTTTTCTAAAATAAGCTTGACATATCTGCCAGTTTGTGCGGCGTGCTTTGTTGCCCTCCCGGGCCTCAAAGCACGCCCTTTGATTGACAACATATTTCCCTTTCACATTTCAATCAAAGGAGGTTCCGCACATGTTAAAGCACTGGCAGTCTCATCAGGAATATTTACGCTTCCTGCATGAGGCGAAAGTTCATTTCGACTCTTCCCAACGTAAAAGGCTTGCTTCTGAATTCGCTTCCGCCAGGGATAAACTTCGGCTTCTTGATCTTGATCCCGTCAAGGCTCATCTTGCCCCTTTTTATTCCACTACAGGTCGTCCGGCTTTAAACCAGCCCCAGATCATCCGTTCCCTGACCCTTATGCTGCACCTCGGTGTCACCAGCCTTACCCGATGGCTAAATCGTCTTGCTTCCGATGATCTTCTTGCGTTCCTCATCGGATGCTCCCCTTCTTCTCTGCCCCCGCTTGGCTCTTATTTCGATTTTATCAATCGCCTGTGGCTCCAGAATCCCGCTTTTGAACGGCTGGGCAGAAAAGACCTTTTCCCTGCACACAAAAATTTGAAACCTTCAAAAAAACCTTCAAAAGGTGAAAAACTTCCTAACCGCCATTCCGGTATTACTGAAATCATCGCAGACCAGGCTGTTTCCCGAAAAGAATTCCCGTTTCATTATGAAAAACTCCTTCAGGAACTTTTCCGCCTTACCGCTTTGCTCCCTTCGGTATACTCCGGACTCATTCCCTCTGGCGGGCTCATCCTCTCTGGTGACGGTACCTGCGTCCATACCCGCTCTTTCCCTTATGGCCATAAGGTTTGTTCCTGTGCCGAAAACGGGATCAGGGTCTGTTCCTGCCCCAGACATCATTCCGATCCGGACGCCTCCTGGGGCTGGGACAGTGATCTCAATTGCTTTTACTTCGGACATACTCTTTATCTGCTTTCCTTCCATAACGACCGATATTCTATCGACCTCCCGCTCCATTTCCATTTCTTTGATGCACGCAGACATGACAGCGTCAGCGGGATTGTTTCACTAAAAGAATTCAGGGATCTCAATCCAGATATTCCTATCCGCGATCTCTGTCTTGATTCTGCCCATGACAATTATCCTACCTATCAGCTCTGCAAAGCTTGGAAAATCCGTCCATTCATCGATCTCAATTCCAAAAGTGGAAGACCCAAATCCATCCCGGATTCCTTCCGGGTCGATTCCGATGGGACTCCCATATGCCAAGCGGGGTACCGCATGGTTTACTGGGGATTCTGTTCAAAGCGTTCACGTTGTAAATGGAGATGTCCTGTTGCTTGCAAAAAGGAAAAACTCTGTTCCTGTAGGGATTCCTGCTCCTCTTCCCATTACGGCCGCTGTATTTATACAAAGCCTGACTGGGACATCCGCCTTTACACCCCTGTCCCACGGGGAACATCGGAATATAAAAACACCTATAAAAACAGGACATCCTGCGAACGGGTCAATGACCGGGTCCTGAATGATTACCAGCTGCACAATATGAAGATCCACACGAAAAAGCGGTATTCTTTCTTTCTATGGCTGATCGGCACAAACATTCATTTAGATGCCCGGCTGAAGAAACTACGCCTGCAAACCGCAGCATAATTCAGGAATAATCCAGCTGTACTGCTGCAAGCCTGCTATCTGGGAGGCTTTAAAATCATGCCTTCCGCTCTTTTATCGATACAGTTTCCGGCATGGTTGAATCTTTTCACTCTGCTTTTCCCTTCTCCATCGTAATCTTCAGTCGTATTCACTTTTTATTCAAGAGTTTCCGAGACCACTCTATATAATGGCCGTATTACAATCAGATTCTTTTTCATTATACTGCCTCATCAACTTCTCATAAATACGTTGACCGATTTTCAACGATTTTGCTCTCCCACCTGCTTTAGAGATAACATCATCATAGGGAAAACGGTTGTATTGAATATCCGAAAACCCATACTGCCGTTTTGTCGCCTTTTTAAAGTCAATATATTTTGTTTTTGAACTTTCTCTCTTATACCTTATCCCATAATACTCAAATAATTGCTTTCTCCATGGAAAACATCCGATATGATGTTCAACCTCTTTGTCTTCTTGCTTCACCTTCTCTGCATTTAATTTCTTTTTTAATTCCTCAGGCAATAACCTTTTATAAAAACTTTCGCTATAACAAATCGGCAATATCAGTTTTCCCAATGCTACCGCGATACCAAATTCATAAAATACATTCGGATTCTGCCATGACACATCAACAATTACCAAATCTGCAATTAACATCTGCTGGCATATACGACTGCAGATAACATAATTATTTGCTGATTCTGTATCTGACCGTATTACTCTTACACTACTTACTTCCTTCAAATCACTTTTTTCGTTCTTTTTCAGTCTATTGTCTCGGCAATTCTTACTACTACAACAGACAAGTTCCTGTGCATCCAGATCCAAATACAGATAATTTTTCAACGACTCTATAAATGAATTCAATCTCCAACGATATACCACATCAGACATATCTGAAAAATTCATGATAACAAATGCATTAATCGTTCCTTCTTTGTGCAGTCGTTCACGTTCTGTAAGTATATTTGACTGATGAGAACAATATTCTCCATTTACAAAACAATGCCTTATATGTTCCCCTGAATTAAGAGATATTTTACAATATTTTTCTTCTTTTTCCATCTGACTATTTTTCTTTTGTAGCATATAGTCCGAAAAGCGGCAGTGGTACACAAGTGGTACATAAATGGTCGCCATCCAATAGATTTAGTCTCAAAGTTTTATTGCCGAATTATATCTTTCTAAAATTTATCACCTATATTTGTATATAAAATAATAAATAGTATCATTGCATTATGGGAACATTTGCTGCTGACCTTGATTTGCTCGTACAAGCAATCCAAACTGTTTCTTCAACCAAAAATTATTGGTTAATTAGAACGCAATCAGGGAGTTTATATCAGACATTTATTACAAATAACTATATCTCAATTGGACATAAAGAAGTATCTATAGAATTCTTGAAAGCCCAGAAAAACGTATATGCAACTAATGAATCATTGGTAATAAATGAGATAAAGCAAAAGATACAAACGTATCATGCTTTAGATGAGGAACCGTTAGATAAACGAAATATTTCTCTTATTGCATCTCAAATCGTACGATTTGCATATGATATTAAAATTGGAGATGTGATTATCATACCATCTTTTAATTCTGATGATGTAAGTTTTGGTGTTATAGAAAGTGAACAATGGGCGAGTCCATATTATAATAATAGTAAAGACAATTCATTGTTAAAGAGACCTGTAAGATGGATTAAAGAGGTTCGACGAAGGGAGTTAGACCCCTATTTATATCGAATGTTCACGGCTCATCAAGCTGTTAATAAGGTTAATGACTATGCAGAGATTATTGAACGATCTGTCAACGATTTATTTATACTTGAAGATGAAGCTCATTTTGTAATTAATGTTGGGTCAGATACGATTGCGGCTAAAAATCTATTTGGATTGGGGGCTAGTCTAATGGAAATATTAGATGAGATATCCGAAAAATTCGTTTTGGGAATTAGTTCTGAAGATTTGGAGGTTACCATTAATATTAATAGCCCCGGTAAGATTGATATTAAATCTAAAGTAAAAAAGACCACAGTCGTATTTGGTTTAATATTGTTATTATGTGGTGGAGGCTATGAAGCCGCAGATGGGACTAAATTGGCTACGGATGGTCTTCCTGGTATAATTAAAACTATTGATGAATATTTGAGTCACCGCCAAGAACGAGAATTGAAGTCAGATATTTTTACCACTTATAAGGATAGTTTACAAATTAAGGATCCCGAAGATATACTTTTGCTATTGAAACAGGTTAGCGAAAACAAGGATGTTGCTAAATAGTTTATGAATGATATTATCAATATAGTATCAGTAATAGCTGCGTTTGGCTTTGGTGTGGGATGTTTATACTTATTGATGGACACAACAATTGGTCGATTAAAGGTATTTCATTCTGATTCTGACCTGTTTGGTTTTCAGATAAAAGATTTGGTGTTTTTAGTTCTGGCAATAGTGCTCCTATTATCTAATTTTACGTTTATTCGGCCATTATAGAGTTCATGAATGGGCAAATTGGTATTGATTGCTCTTCGATGATGGCTTTGTTGTTAAGTATTCGGTGCTGGGATGTTGTTGTACTTGGGCCTATACAGTCGCTCCAAACGGGCGGATAATGAATTTTATCGAGTTCCCGACTGCGCGACTTGTAATCGTATCGCAGTATCTTCTATCGGAATTTAACAAAGCGACCTGCCAATATGTTTTTGGCAGGTCTTGCAAATATACTCTGTCGATGTCCCGATCAGCAACAGAATCGAATAGTCGGTTTCAGCCAGTTTCGCATCCGTGCCGCAACCCCAGACGATATTAACCTGCGGGGCAAATTCATGGATGACGGTTAAAAGGCTGCATAGGTCGTCGAAACTTATTTCCGAAGCGGGATGATAGCTTACTTTTACAATCACGTCAAGGTCAGCTCCGGTGTGTAGGGCTTCCAATTCGGTGTGGAGTTGTTCCGCCAAGACGGGCATTGCACCCTCGACCGTAATTAGGGCGCAAGATGCTGCGCTATTCAAAATACGGTCGAAATCGTTCCGGACGATTTGCACCATGTCGTCTTCCGACGGGCTGAATCGGGTGTCAAGATAGTGCCTGATTTCTTCTTTGGTTTTCATGTGATTTTGTTTTTGGGTAATACATTCCGGCTGTGAATACGCAGGTTGGTTTAGCCGATATGTACTGGAAGATCGTCGTTGCGGCTTGCTTATTTAAGCCCTATACACTGGCTTGAAATAGGCGGTTAATGAATTTTATTGAGAGTGCGACTACATGAGCTGTAATCATGTCGCAGTATCTTCTGTCGGGATTTAACAAAGCGACCTGCCGGGTTGTGGCAGGTCGGGACAACTAATAATGGTCGGGATAAAGATTCGGAAAGGATTTGGATAACAACTTACAGCTATGTGCTTTATCCTCGACCGGAATTATATACGATTACATATTTATCCTTAAAGGCCGTAATGTTCACGATAAGACTGCATCAGTTGTTCCATCATCCTCATAGATTCATAAGATTCTGTTACCTTTCTTATATCATAGATTCCCTGGAATGTTCCAAAAAATATGCCAAGAGGACCTTTCAAGAATACGGAAGTTTCTGATTTATCTTGAATTAGTTCTTGGGTATACCCAAATTTCAATGTGAATTTTTCATTCACTTCATTTGTACAATTCATCTTTACAACTCTACTGTTATCTTCAGCTGAAAGAACACCATCTTCTGTCGATTCGACAATAAGAATAAAATTTTTATATACTCCTCCATTATATTCAAGTCTTACACCTATTGTAGGTAACTTGTCTTGCATTTGAACAAAATAGAGGTATATAGTTCCTATATGTGCCTCAATATCCTCACTTAACAATGCATAGGCAGTTGGAATTCGATAGAAATAACTATTAGTAGAAAGATCGTAATTTCCAATTTTGTACTGAGCGGACGCACTCAAGGATATGAATAGTACTCCAAGAATAGATAAAATCTTTTTCATTGTTTTGAGTTTGGTAATTTTAGTTATAGTATTTGTTTGATGTTTATTACGTGTACTTTATCTGTGTTGCCAATATGAAACTTGAGATGAATTATTGTTATGGCTTGTATACTTATGATAGCATTTTTCTATCTTAGAGATATTGAGTTCGCTACTTCGCTTTAATAAGTATTGGCTGATTTGAGCATTTACAATCCCATCAATTTCCTGCTCTGGTTTATGAGCATATCTGTTACGCATTTCTCTATATTCTAAAGGGTGATGGTTAATAAGCAAATCATAAAATTGTTTTGCATGAAACCTTTGTGGTAAATAATCGTGAATTAAGAGTCTTAAAAGGTTGACTCCAATAGCATCTAAAATCTCAAATACACTTCTGTCCATGATTCCCAATTTTAATAAAGTCTTTTGGGGTGAAGAATGCTTTTTGATGTAGTTCTTTCTTAATACATTGATCGTTATAACACATACTCCCCCCCCCCAAAAAAACAGTAATTCGAAAGGATGGCTTTTTATGGGATCTCTATTAATGTTCATGCTTACCGGAGGGGCTCATAGTACATCCGCCATAGGCGGTTGAACCGCAATATACACATTTGCCATAGCCGGATTCATGTTTGTGTTTTCGAGTCGGACTGTTTATGCATCCTCCATACGCAGTTGATCCACAATACACACATCTGTCTCCTATCTGCTGGTGTTCGTGTTTCCCGTGCGGACTGTTCATGCATCCGCCAAAAGCGGTGCTACCGCAAAATTTGCATTTACTCATAGCAACAAGTTTTTATGTTGCCATTCGGCTCCTGTATGGCTGGGTTAGTAGTAAAAAGAAAGCGTGGAGTCGATTTCGTCTATCTAACGGAAGGTTGTAGCAGAACCCATGTAAGAATAAACGAGGCAATACCCCACGCTCGAATAGATATGGGATATGGGCGCACCGAATGCGCCCTGCCATGATCTAAACAAGAATGAGTGCTGTTCGTCGTCCTCTTACATGTTGAAAACTGCTACATTTTCCGTCAAGGACAGTGCGAAAACACTTTCAATATGTCCGCCGCAGTCCTTGCGGACATCGGCAGTGACAAAGTTAGAAATTATTTTCGCTCGAACAACACTCGATGGGGTATCGCCGTATAAATTTCGGTGGAATCGGCCTCGGGAGTCTCTACGTTCCGAGGCCATCATAAAAAAAAGCCGAAACCCCTCGAAAAGGTTCCGGCTCGGCGTGCGGGACGGTGGGCTACTTGAACGTCACCCCGTGTTTCTTGCAAATCCATAAGAAGGTCTCGATCCCGATTTTCCGGCTCCGCAGACATTTGGCGAACTGCTCGTCGCAGTCGGTCGGGTAATACTTCTTGGAGTGCATGCTGACCAGATGAAATAGCCGCAGCCCCTCCTCCTTGCCGTATTCGTGTGCCAAGGCGCATCCGATGCAATACCAGTCGTGATAGTCGTCGGTGATATCCTTCTTCTCTTCACGGATTTTCTGGATTAATTTATAGACCTTTTCATCGAGCAGCTTCTTTTCCCGGGCCGTCCGGACTTTGGCCCTTGCGGTTCTTTCTTTCAGCACGCCCCGATAAGGCTTCGCGTGCGGATTGATGTATGGATAGGCATCGTAACTGGCTCCCCGCAAGCGGCAGACATCGCAACACCCTTGGTCGGCGACGAGCCCCGTTTTCTCGTAGATCTCCCGAACCAGAGCGTCGAATTGTGCCAGGTGCATGTCCGGGTGAGCGATGCGGAAAATCAGGTACAAGCCATTCCCGCTGATCGACATACTTGCACACAACAAGCTGTCGAAGGTCTTGGCGACGAGTCTCTTCTTATCGAACCACTCCGGTCCGAATACGCCGTTGTCCTTGTGGTCGATGTCGATGCATATGAACCCGGTGTGCTGAACCAGCCCGTCACGGCTCCGAGTCTTGAATATCCCGCTGGGAGTGATGCACGGCAGGTTGCGTTTAATTCGTTGGCGAACCTTCTCGTTGGAGGTCGTGCGGAACGCGATAACCTGCTCCTTGAATTTGGCAGTCTTACACCACTTTATCAGGTCAACATCGCCGAGTGGTTTCTGTGCGAAGTAGTTCTCGAACACGGAGACCCTGATCTGAGGGAGTTCCGGGGGATTCGAACTGACTGTTTGCCTTTCTATGTACCCATTGTCATATTCGTTTTCTTTCATGTTAGAATTATCTTTTAGGAGCGACCTATTCATATTGTATATCGTTGAGTATTCGTAGATTGTCATTTTCTTCGTCTTCGGTTTTTGTGAAAAATTCGTTGAGTTCTTCGTCGTTATTCTTTTTGATTGCCTTCTTTTTGTACTTTGCTTGCCGTTTCCGTTCGTTGGCATCCAGCTGGGGACGGATCAGTATGAAGGTTCGCATCTGCTCCCCGTTGAGATCCGTCGGTTCCTCGCCATAGAGGGCGTATCTCATAATCACATCATAGAGATGTAATCTTGCCCTGTTCTTCATCGAGGCCAGCGCTTCATAAAAGGTACGGTAGAAGATGAACCCTTCACGGGGCGGAACCTCCGGGTCGAATGCGGGCTTGGTCGTTGTTTTTTCATTTTTCATGACTAATGTTTTTTTAATTGTTTTATTTTCCGGATGTTTTCCTGTTCGATCGTCGGGTGCGATTCGCTCTGCAACCAGTCGAGGATCTCTTCGCGCTGAAAGTAGAGTCGCCGTCCGCCATGCTCCGGCTTGCGAAACGGTATCTTTCGTTCGCTCGTAAATTTGTAAATCGTCACCTTGCTGTATCCAGTCAGGCGCACGACCTCCTCGACGGTCATCACTTGCTCGGTCGGAGTTTGATGCGCGGTAAGGTTACCCAAGATTCGGTCGATGCCGAGAATCTCTTTCAGTTGCCCCACGGTCAGCATGGCGATCGGGGTTTCATCAGTAATTTTTGTCATAAAAAATATTATTTTAGATGAGTTTTTATACTGAAATATGATAATGGAATATACATAGGCTCTAAAATGAAAGTACCCTTGCGAGAGAGCTATTCTGCAGGGGTACTTAATGAAAATAATGAATTTAATGAACGATTACAGCCCGTATAGGTCAATGAGAATGGTCGGAGTTGCTGGGCGCGTAAGTAGAGGGGTTGGAATATGAGGTTTCGAAAATTTATGTCGTCCTCATCCGTGCTATCGAAAAGCTGCCTGAGGGTCGTGTATATCCGGCGCATGGTCTGATCCGAGGTGGCTCCGACCTCCTGCTTTATGGATTTTATGGACAACAGATGAGGTAGCTGGAACTGGGGGAAATGACTCTTGCAGAAATAAAACAGCATGCCGGTATAGAGCCAGTATCGGAGGTCCGTCCGCGTCCCCTGAAGGACGGTCCCTGTGAAAACGGAGACGGTTTTCCCGCATTGAGGGCAACGTAACAGCAGCGGATTTCTTCTCCTCAAAGGTCGTGTGAGCCGGATATTACAGTCGGGACAATAGGTCCAATGCTGTTCCGTATAGTAGGCAATGGCCCTCGTTTCATCCGGAAGCAATGCTGAAAAGGCTTGATAGCTGAACGGAATTTTCATCGTAGTTTATTTTGAATCGTAAATTTGTACTTATAGTACCAAGGGACAAATTAAATTAAACCGTGACGGCCGTTAGAGCACTTTCGCCGCCTCGTTGATCACGCCGTTGTCGAAACTGTCGAGGTATATGTTCGTGGTTTCCAGATCGGCATGGCCGAGCATCTGTGAAATCACCTCGCGCGGGATGTGGTTGCGCTGCAAGGTCATGGCCGCCGTATGGCGGGAGACGTAGCTCGTCAGGTGGAAATCGATTCCGAGTTCCTCGGCGAGCAGGCGCAGGTATTTCTGGTACTTGCTGTAACGGGCTCGAATGTGCATGTAGAGAGTCGCTCGCCCGTATAGCCGGAGCGGGTGACGATCGGCAGCAGGAAATCGTCCACGGTCGGCGATGCCGCTTGCAGGCTCCCGATCAGTTGCCGGATCGCGGGCGTGATCTTGATCGAAATAGGTTTGACCCCTTTCTGCCGCTTGATCTTCTGCCGCTTGTAGACGATATAGTCGCCGTCCTCCATCTGTTTGATCTGGGCGGTCGTGAGCATCGCCATGTCGATGAACGATATGCCGTAACAATAATAGGAGAATAGAAACAGCTTGCGGGCGTATTCGCATTGCGGATTGCAGGCCGTGGTGCTTTTGAGTTTCGACAGCTCGGCGGCAGGCAGGTAGCGTTTGGCGGTCGCCTCTTCGAGTTTGGAGACCTCGAATCCGCCCCGTCCGAACGGATAGGTTGCCACCGAGCCGACGCCCTCCGCATTGGCCCGGTTCAGAATGGCCCGTAACGCCTTGAAATAGAATTTGCGCGTGTTGCCGCAACAGCCCCGCTTTTGAAGAAACATATCGAATCCCCGGACATAACGCAGGTCGATGTCGGAAAAGAGCCGTTGATCCAGCTTCCGGTCATAGCTTCTCAACATGTCCTGCGTCTGCTTATAGGTTTGGGAATTGCCGATATGTCCCGTCGCGTGCAGTTCCGCGATACGGTCGGTGAAATAGGCGTTGAACTTTCCCTGTTTGGAGGTATTCAGAAAGGCGTCCTCGAACTGGTTCAGCGTCCAGTCGATACCCTCTATTTCGAAACGTTCGACGATCTCGCGGGCGCGAACCTTGTACTTCGCCAGCAGCGCATTGTCGGCTTCGCGTTGTTTATTCTCGGCCTTCTGCTCGGCTCCTTTCAGGTTGCGCAGGATGATGAATTGCTCACCGGCCTCGTCCCAATATGCGGGATCGGCGTAGAGGTCGAGTGCGATATATTTGCGCCGCTTGTTTTTGGTGATACACAGCCTGACCGCATAACGGCCGTTGCGGTCGGCCTTGTCGTGACGACGGGGAAATCGAATTGAATGTGCCATTCTATCTGCATTCGTGTTAATAAAAAGATGATTGCGCCACCGACATTGCGTTACGAGTTATGAGTTACTTGCAATAGAATGGCAACAACTATCTCAGCACTAACCGTATACGCGGGATTATCGATTCCAATTATACGATTACAGAATAACTCGCACGTGGCATTGCAAAAATAGAACGGCAATTAAGGGATTCCAAGTATTTTAAAATTTTGTATCTTGAATTTTGAAATTAGATATCGCTTAATCACAATAGATACAGATAGTTATGTGTTCTGAATTTGCCGTTGAATCTGAATGATTCGGATGTGTCAATTTTGATTTTGGATGAAAATAATTGCAATTTGTGGATAAAATTGGCTTTTATGTCGGCGAGGGGGCGCTTAAATAATTATTCGATTTGCATAATTTGAATAAAATAATTATTTTTGCAAAAAATGATATTCCTATGGCGAAGATTATAAATCCATTCATCGTGACCGGAAAGATCGCTCCGGAGTATTTTTGCGATCGGGTAAGCGAGTCAGCCCGGCTTGTCAAGTCGGTTACCAACGGCAATAATTTGGTTGTCATTTCACCGCGCCGTATGGGTAAAACAGGGCTGATTCAGTTCTGTTACGACAAACCGGGAATCGGTAAGGAGTACTATACTTTTTTCATCGATATTCTGCATACGTCGAGCCTCCGCGAATTTACCTATCTGCTCGGCCGGGAGATTTACGAAACACTCCTGCCTCGCAGTCGTAAAATGGCGACTCTTTTCATTCAGACGATTAAGTCCATCAGCGGGAAATTCGGGTTCGACCCCATCACCAATCTTCCCACTTTCAATGTGGAGTTGGGAGATATCGAGCGGCCCGAATATACGCTCGATGAGATTTTCCAATATTTGTCTCATGCGGACAAGCCTTGCATCGTAGCGATCGATGAGTTCCAGCAAATTGCCAAATATCCGGAGAAGAACATAGAGGCTTTGTTGCGGACTCACATCCAAAGGTCGGAGAACAGCCATTTTATCTTTGCCGGGAGCGAACGCCACATGATGCAGGAGATGTTTGCATCAGCCGCCCGGCCGTTCTACCATAGTGCCGACATGTTGGAGCTGAAAGCCATTCCTGCGGAGATTTACATTCCGTTTATCGTCGGGCATTTCGAGCGGCGCAACCGTTCGATAGCCGCCATCGATGTGGAAAAGGTTTATGCACTTTTTCAGGGGCACACCTACTATATCCAAAAGACCTTCAACGAATCGTTTGCCGATACGCCCGAAGGCGACGAATGTACGTTGGAGACGATCCGGGCTGCCATCGATAATATGATTGCTTCGAACGATACGATTTTCCGGGAGATTTTGTCGAACGTTCCTGAAAAGCAGAAGGAGTTGCTTTATGCCATCGCCAAGGAGGGCGAAGCCGAGCGTATTACATCTGCCGATTTCATCAAACGGCACAGTCTTACTTCGGCCAGTTCGGTACAGTCGGCCGCAAAGAAACTACTCGAAAAGGATCTTATCACCGAAATTAACAAGGTTTTTTCTGTAACCGACCGATTATTTGCCATGTGGATAAATAAATTATATGGAAATAATCTGTATCTTTGAATATGAGATTGCTATATATGACAGGTGAAAATATAGTAAAACCATGCTTAAGATGGGCTGGTGGAAAAAATTGGTTAATCAAATATCTTCCTCAAATAATAGGAGATACCGCATTTGATAATTACCATGAACCTTTTTTAGGAGGAGCTTCCGTATTTCTATCAATCAAGCCTTCACAACAAGCATTTTTATCTGATCTTAACGAAGATCTTATAAAAACATACATTGCTTTAAGAGATTCCCCGTATGATATAATTAAAGTTTTATGCACATATAGCAACGATAAAGATTCATATTACAAAATAAGAAGCGAACATCCCCAAGATGAAATAACAAGAGCGGCCCGTTTTATATATCTAAATCAGACTTCATTTAACGGTATATATAGGGTGAATCTCAAGGGGGAATATAATGTTCCCTATGGATTTAGAGAAAAAGAATTTCTCAATGAAAAAACGTTATTAGATGTAAGCAACGCACTACAAAATGCAATTCTCAGATATGGGGATTTCGATCTTGTAAGACAAAATATAAAGCCTAATGATTTGGTGTTTTTGGATCCGCCATATACAGTCTCGCATAATAACAACGGGTTTATCAAATATAACCAAAAAATATTTTCTTTGGAAGATCAGATTAGGTTAAACTCTTTGATCCAATATATCAAAAAAATTGGAGCATACTATATTCTTACTAATGCTGCTCATGAAACCATTAAAGAAATATTCAATAATGGAGATTGGTGCATAGAATTGAATCGTGCGAGCCTTATTGGGGGAATAAATGCAAAACGAGGTCAAACCAAAGAATATATTTTTACCAATCTTATAAAATAAGAGACATGAAAGAAGAGACCAAACAAAATATTCTCAATTCATTGGTTTCGGGGAAATCCCTAACAACCGTGCTCTCGGCAAAAGCGAAAGAATTTATGTTTGAGAGTGTGCAGAATGAATTGGTGACCAAATATGAAACTGATGGATGGGAGGTTTACAAGCGTTATAAAACATCTATTAGAATGCAAAGGCGGAAACCAATGGATATGGCATTTGAGGATGACGTTTGGGCTCTTTTTGCACGCATGGGATTCTCATTCCTTAATAAAGATCGTAACTTTAGGTTACCATATAGTAACGATGAAAAATTAACCCAGCAAATAGATATATTTGTTGCGGATGAGGAAACCATATTAATAATTGAATGTAAAGTTGCAGGGAATCCTAAGCAGAGTAACTTCAAAGAAACTATAGAGGCGATAGGAGGTAAGAAAGAAGGATTGATAACTACAATTCAACAGTTATTTCCTGATACCAAATATAAGATTAAGTTCATTTTTGCCACAAAAAATTATTACTTGTCAGAACAGGACAATGCACGATTAAATAACTATGGTATAATTCATTTTGACGAAGAAACTCTTAAATATTATCAGGAGCTTACAAAGCATTTAGGGACTTCGGCCAAATATCAATTATTGGGAAGTATTTTTGAAGGTCAAACGATTCCTGAATTGGATAACCGAATACCTGCCATTAAAGGTAAGATGGGAGGATATACTTATTATTCCTTTTCGATTGAACCTGAAAAGCTACTCAAAATAGGTTATGTTTTGCATAGGAATAAAGCCAACAGAAAACTCATGCCTACATATCAACGTTTAATTAAAAAGTCAAGACTAAAATCAGTTCAGGACTTCGTTGATAATGGAGGCTTTTTCCCGAATTCAATAATTATAAATATTGATACAAATGGAAAATCTGTTAGATTTGATAGTGCAGGAAATCAAGTAGAAAAGAGTATTTCAAGGATAGGAATTCTTCATTTGCCAAAAAAATATCGATCTGCATATATTATTGATGGACAGCATAGGCTATATGGTTATGCAAATTCCCCATATAAAGCGACAAATTGTATTCCAGTAGTTGCTTTTATTAATTTGGAGAGAACGCAGCAAGTCAAATTATTTATGCAGATCAATGAGAACCAAAAGGCTGTTCCCAAGAATCTACGGAACACCTTAAATTCCGATTTGCTATGGAATTCAGAAAACCGAACGGAACAAATTAAAGCATTAAAACTTCAAATTGCCTTGAGTTTAGGAGAAGAAATGCAATCCCCGCTTTATGATCGTATTATTATTGGAGAAAATATCAAATCGGCAACGCGTTGTATAACGATTGATACTATTAAAGTCGGTTTGGACCGTGGAAACTTTTTTGGGACATTCGACAAAGATTCTATCAAAACGGATGGAACCTTCTATAAAGGAAATAATGATGCAACATTAGAGAGGCTTTTTCCTTTTATTGTAGGTTGTTTTGATTATATAAAAAATAATTTACCAGAAGAGTGGTCAAAAGGAGATGCAGATGACGGTTTTTTAACAATAAATGCCAATGTTGAAAGCCTGCTTCGTTTATTTAGCGATATTGTCGATCACATTGTTAAAGCAAAGGGTGTAAACCCCAAAGTTGATTCGACACAAAATGTCATGCAGGAAATGGAATTTTATTTGGATCCAATTATAGATTTCTATAAAAATTTGACATCGGAATCTAAAATAGAATTAAAGAAAAGCTATGGTATAGCTGGGCGAACAAAAGTTTGGAGAATTTTGCAACGCGAAATATCAAAGGTTCGTACTGATTTTCATCCGGACGGATTAGATAAGTATTGGAAAGATGAAGACAAACGATATAATGAAGATTCGTTCAGATTCATTCGGGATATTGAAACCTTTATGAAAGAGGATTTTAAAACTAAATTAGAGCAGGCTTATGGAAGCCAATGGTTTAAAAGAGGTGTCCCCAAAGCCGTCTATGATAAAGCCAACCAATTAGCATCTGAAAAGAATTATGAAATCACAGATGCATCTGAGGAATATTCCCCATGGGATTGTTTAACCCTCATAGACTATAGAAGAATAGCTACTTATGGGAGCAACTGGAGAGATATATTTGAAAAATATTACACCAAACCCGGGGAAGAAAAAGGTGGAAATAAAGAAGCCAAAACAGAATGGATGCAGAAATTGGAACGCATCAGAAACAATAATTTTCACACATATAGTGTAAAAGAAGAAGAGTTTGAGTTTTTATCAGAATTACATAAATGGTTAATAGAAACTTCTGATTAGGATCTTAATTTTTAGTTAAATTGGTGGGGGAACCAAAAAAGTAAAATTTTTTGGGTTGATGTTTGCTGGCAAAATGGTTAAAATCAATGTTTTGCATTTTTTTTTGGTTCGAATAAATAAGGTTGTGACTCCGTTATCTTATCAAAAGATCATAGGCTATGAGCGAGATTGAGATTAAGCAAATGCAGGAGAAAATCGATGCAGGCATTTTGCTTGCCCAAAAGCGTCTGATTGAAAAGACCAAGAAGGAGGACGGCGAACTGGTTGTCGTGCGCGATGGAAAGGTCGTGCGCATTAAGGCCCGCGATCTGAAATAGGAATTTGGGGTCGGTTGTCCGAATGATAATCCCCGGCATTTTTGGATGTCGGGGATTCACTTTTCAATTTTGATCGGGTAGGCGGACGGCGCGTGGTACACAAGTGGAACACGCGAAATCGTAACAACTCCCGATAATGGCAAACTGCAACTCTTTGAATGTGTGTGAAATCCGCTGGAATATAGTTCGTTAAATTTATTGGAAAAAGTAAAATTTAATTCTGGGGGGCGCGTGGTCGCAAGTTCGAATCTTGTCACCCCGACAAGCTGAGAGTCAGCCGCTTATGTGAAAACATAGGCGGCTGATTTTGTTTTGGCGGCAGTGGCTGAAACGGGCGGCTGACGCCACGGCCGACGGGGAAAAGGGGCGGGGCCGTCGGACGCCGGGCCGGGGAATGTCGATTATTTTTCGTATCTTTGCACAAAACCCCGTGTTGCGGCCGTTATTATTCATGTCGTGCAGACCGCAGATTTTTGCCTTTATACCCCTTCGATAGCAATTCTGGATGTTTGCGGCGGAAAAAATGTCGATTTTCCCCGGAATGTTTTTCAAATGCGGAGGAATTTGCCGGGGGTTCTTGCGATCAGCGGATTTCTGCGATTTTTTTTCGCGCCGGGCCTGTCCCGCACTTCGTGAGACGACGCCCGCGATGCGGGATTGCGGCGGTCCCCTGTCAACAGATGCTTAACACGAAAAACAACAGCTTATGAAACAAAGAAAAATGCTTGCGCTCACGCTCTACCAGCTTGGACAGCTTTACCGTCACGAGTTACCCGAACTTGTCGCCGCCGCCGAGGCGAGCGGCGACGCCGTGCAGTTCCGAAGGCGTCTGGGCGAGTGGGTCTCCCGTTCGGAGTCCGCGCAGGGCGATGCGGGCGAGCAGATTCGGCTGCTGATCGATTACGACGGGCGGGAGGTCGATGAACTGTCTACCGGCGAGCGGATGCCGGTGCGGACGCTGACGCTGTTGTGGCAGTTTCTTACGGGCTGTCTGGAGAATGTGGAGATGCGCACGGACCTGTTTATCGACCTGTTCTACCTGTTCAAACGTCTCGGAGGAGCGGAACTGCCGCCGCTTTCGATGCAGCGTGTCCGCATCCGCTCCGAGCGCTGGCCTTCGGGACTCGATGCCGAGGTGCGGGAGATCAGGGCCGACAACAGGGAGCGCATGCTGCATCTGCTGGTGCAGAAGATCGAGAACCGCAAATCGACGCCCTCGCGGTTCCGTTTCGCGGAGGGGATGAGTTATGAAGACAAATACCGTCAGGTGGCCATCTGGTGGAACGATTTCAGGTTTCATCTGGCGATGGCGGTGAAAAGCCCCTCGGAGCTGAACCGCTTTCTGGGCAATTCGCTTTCGGCGGAGACCATGTACCTGCTGTCGAAGGCCCGCAAGAAGGGGATGCCGTTCTTCGCCACGCCCTATTATCTCTCGCTGCTGGACGTGACCGGAAAAGGATACGGCGATGAGGCGATCCGCAGCTATATCCTCTACTCGCCGCAGCTGGTCGAGACCTACGGCAGCATCCGCGCGTGGGAGAAGGAGGACGTCGTCGAAGCCGGAAAGCCCAATGCCGCGGGGTGGCTGCTGCCCGACGGCCACAATATCCACCGCCGCTATCCGGAGGTGGCGATCCTGATTCCCGACACGATGGGACGCGCCTGCGGCGGGTTGTGCGCGTCGTGCCAGCGCATGTACGATTTTCAGAGCGAACGGCTCAACTTCGAGTTCGAGAGCCTGCGGCCCAAGGAGAGCTGGGACCACAAGCTGCGCCGCCTGATGACCTATTTCGAAGAAGACACGCAGCTGCGCGACATCCTTATCACGGGCGGGGACGCCCTGATGAGCCAGAACAAGACGCTGCACAATATACTGGAGGCCGTATACCGCATGGCCTGCCGCAAGCGCAAGGCCAACGCCGGGCGGCCCGACGGCGAGAAATACGCCGAACTGCAGCGCGTGCGTCTCGGTTCGCGCCTGCCGGCTTATCTGCCGATGCGTATCGACGACGGATTGGTGGAGGTGCTCAGGGAGTTCAAGCAGAAGGCTTCGGCGGTCGGCGTGCGGCAGTTCATCATCCAGACCCATTTCCAGTCGCCGCTGGAGGTGACGCCCGAAGCGCAGGAGGCGATCCGCAGGATACTCGCGGCCGGGTGGCTCGTCACCAACCAGCTGGTCTATACCGTCGCGGCGTCGCGACGCGGGCATACCACCCGGCTGCGGCAGGTGCTCAATGCGCTGGGTGTGGTCTGCTACTACACTTTCTCGGTGAAGGGGTTTCAGGAGAATTACGCCGTCTTTACGCCCAACAGCCGGTCGCTGCAGGAGCAGCACGAGGAGAAGATTTACGGCCGGCTGACGCCCGAACAGGCCGGGGAGCTGGATGCCGAGCTGGAGAAGGGCGGCGACACGGCCGAACGGCTCCGCCGCTTTATGAAGAGACACCGGCTGCCGTTCCTTGCGACCGACCGCAGCGTGCTGAACCTGCCGGCCATCGGCAAGAGCATGTCCTTCAGGCTGGTGGGCATTACGCCCGAAGGCAGGCGCATCCTGCGCTTCGACCACGACCGCACGCGCCGCCACAGTCCGATCATCGACCGGATGGGCGAAATCTATATCGTCGAGAACAAATCGCTGGCCGCCTACCTGCGCCAGCTGGAAAACATGGGCGAGGATGCGGACGATTACGCCAGCATCTGGAACTATACGCACGGCGAGACCGAACCCCGGTTCGGGCTTTACGTATATCCCGATTTCCCGTTCGGGGTGACCGGGCGGGTGAGTAATCTGGAACTGGAGTGATTCGGTACGAAACGGCGATGAGGAGGCCCGGCGGAAGCGATTCCGGCCGGGCCTCGAAACTGTTGCATATATCAGGAATATTTATTATCTTTGTAAGAACGATAAATGAAAACCGGCGCCGATGTCCGGAGTGCCGTTCGGGGCATGTTCCGGTTTTCGTGCAGGCAGAATTATGAAACAGTCCGAAAGATTGATGTCGCTCGACGCCCTCCGCGGGTTCGACATGCTCTTCATCATGGGGTTCGCGTCGTTTGTCGTGGCCGTGTGCGGCTTGTGGCCTTCGGCCGTGACCGATGCGGCAGCCGCTTCGATGAGCCATGTCGCGTGGGACGGCTTCGCCCATCACGATACGATCTTTCCGCTGTTCCTCTTCATTGCCGGGGTCAGCTTTCCCTACTCGGTCGCCAAGCAGCGTGCGGGAGGAATGTCCGAAGGGCGCATCTATGCCAAGATCGTCCGCCGGGGACTGACGCTCGTCGTGCTGGGCATGGTTTACAACGGACTGTTCAAGCTCGATTTCGAGAATCTGCGGATCGCGAGCGTACTGGGACGCATCGGACTGGCGTGGAGCATCGCCGCGGTGCTGTATCTCAATTTCGGCGTGAAGACCCGTGCGGCAATCGCCGTCGCGGTGCTGGCCGGTTACGGAGCGCTTTCGGCGCTGGTCGCGGCGCCCGACGCCGCAGGCGCCGGGCCGCTGACCTTCGAGGGGAATCTGGCAGGCTATATCGACCGGCAGTTCCTGCCCGGAAAGCTGATATACGGGTCGTTCGATCCCGAAGGGCTGCTCAGCACGGTGCCCGCCGTGGTGACAGCCATGCTGGGCATGTTTACGGGCGAATTCGTAAGGCGCGGCGATATTCGGGGCGGCCGCAAGACGCTTTGGATGGCCGCGGCGGCCGCGGCGCTGCTGGCGGCGGGGCTGGCCTTCAGCGGGGTGCTGCCCGTGAACAAGAAACTGTGGTCGAGCACCTTCGTATGCGTCGTGGGAGCCTACTCGCTGGGGATGTTCGCCCTGTTTTACTACCTGATCGACGTGCGGGGCTGGCGCCGCTGGACGCTCTTTTTCCGTGTCGTCGGACTCAATTCGATTACGATTTATCTGGCCCAGCGTATCGTGGGCTTCGGACGTATATCCGACTTCTTCCTCGGCGGCATCGCATCGAAATGCCCTGAGGCCGTGGCTGCCGTGATAAGCAGTGCGGGTTATGTGGCCGTCTGCTGGCTGTTTCTCTACTTCCTTTACAGAAAGAACGTTTTTCTGAAAGTGTAGTCGCATCTGCGGATTCCGTAATGTGCCGCGCGGAGGTGCGACTGGCGCGGAGTTTGCTCCCCGGTCCGTTAAAGTTTAAAATCAAAAAATCCCGTTATGAACAAGACGATTCACCGCGCCGAGTCGCGCGGTTATGCCGACCACGGTTGGCTGCAGACTCACCATACGTTCAGTTTTGCAAACTATTACGATCCCCGCCGGGTGCATTTCGGCGCCCTCCGGGTGCTGAACGACGACACCGTGGCTCCGGGCGAGGGTTTCGGAACCCATCCGCACGACAACATGGAGATCGTGTCGATCGCGCTGGAAGGCGCGCTCAGGCACGGCGACAGCATGGGCAACATGAAAGTCCTGCGTCCGGGAGAGATTCAGGTGATGTCGGCCGGCACGGGCATCACGCACAGCGAGATGAACGCCAGCGAGACCGAGCCGGTCAAGTTCCTGCAGATATGGGTGCTGACCGACGCGCAGAACCACACGCCCCGCTACAATCAGGTCGAGCTGGCGCCCGCCAAGCGCAACGTTCCGCATGTGATCGTGGCCCCCGAAGGCCGCGGCGGCGAGCATGTGGGATGGGTGCATCAGGACGCTTGGTTCTATACGCTGGACCTCGACAAGGATCGTGTGGTCGAATACCGCATGAATACCCGCGGCCACGGCGCCTACGTCTTCGTGATCGAGGGCAGCGTCGAGGCGGCGGGCGAGGAGCTGGGACCGCGCGACGGCATGGGCATCACCGAAGCGGATGAGTTCCCGATCAAGGGAAACACCGACGCGAAGGTGCTGATTATCGAAGTTCCCATGGAGGTTTGACAAGACGAAGCAAAGGAGTTTTTCGGCAAACTCCTTCCTCCTTCGGGTGCGGAGAACGCTTCCGGATGGGAGTGCGAAGGAAAAGGGCTGTCCCGTGGGGCAGCCCTTTTTTTGCATCGGTCGGCGAAGGCACCGGGAAGATGGATTTTGCCGGGAGGAGGTTCCCGCCCGGCGCCGCTGCGTCAGAATTCCGAGGTGAAGTGGAACCGGATATCCTTGAAATTCTCCTGCGCGAGGGCGAGTCCGTAGCTCGTGTCGGCGAGGAAGACGTCGCGGCCGTGCTTGTCGACGGCCATGTTGGTGTGCTTGCGGCGTTTGAAGTCGGCCAGCTGCGCGGCGTTGTCGCTCTCGATCCAGCAGGCTTTGTAGATCGAGATCGGCTCCCAGCGGCAGGCGGCGTTGTACTCGTGTTCGAGCCTATACTGGATGACTTCGAACTGGAGCGCGCCCACCGTGCCGATGATCTTGCGGCCGTTGAGGGAGCTGACGAACAACTGCGCCACGCCCTCGTCCATGAG
>OLFU01001332.1_pt1 | contig 24541 bp, 24 predicted proteins | sample 1605161 | NCBI WGS metagenome assembly OLFU01 (sample SAMEA3888914, study PRJEB22519) | human gut metagenome | biome: human gut; feature: human-associated habitat; material: faeces | place: Denmark | collected 2011
GTACCGGCAGCATCTTGGGATCACAACATAACAGTCCAGGAAAACATCCGCAGCCACCAGGCGGACATTACTATTGAGCCATTACAGCATTTGTCTAGCCAATGTTGAAATATCGTGCTGAAAACAAAGCTGACCTGACGTCAGTGGAGAGTCTGGACAATGCCTTTTTAAGGTTGAGCCAGGCTTTGGAGGAAGAACGTGGTTGCCAGGTTTTCTCGGCTATCATCAGTTTACGTACGGTCTCTTTTGAAATCCGGACACCGTATTCTGTGGTCAGAATTCGCCAGATGGCTGACGGATTCATATCCCGGCCGCGTGAGCGAATAAGCTGCAGTGCCTGATCTCTGATGGTGGTGTTTAACTGATGATTGCCTGGCTTTCCACGACGCCGGCTGACCAGACCGGCTGACCCCAGCTCGCGGTAGCGTTTAATCAGGCGGGAGCACTGACGACGGGTGAGCTCCATGGACTCAGCCACTTCTGCCAGCGTAATTTCCCCCGCCATATAGGCTTCAATCAAATCCAGGCGTAGCGCTTCGTGAAGTGTCAGGAGCACTGGTTTGTTGTCGTCCATTTTTCTCTCATCTGTCGGCCATATCAGATCCGCAGGTGAGGGAAGGGCTTATCGCTTCAGGCTGGGGATAAAATCCTGCGGACTGGCCAGCACCGGGTTGATCGCCCTGAGCTCTTCCAGTGCACGTTCCTGAGCGCGCCTGCGGGGCATTTTTGTACTGCGCATTCGCTTTCCTTCAGCCTCCAGCTCTTCCTGTTTCTGCTGTGCCAGCCTCAGAACGGCACCCAGCCGTTTGTTATCAACAACCGCCCCCTGATCAACGCAGATCAGTTTATCGAAAATCTTATAACCCAGTGGCCGGTGCTGATGCCGGAAAGTAATGCTTCCGTCAGGGTAATCATAAACGGTAATTTTTTCACCTGCTATGCGCGTATTTTGTTCGGTGGGTTCAATGATATACATCACTTTATCATACTAAAAAGTCAGTGCTTTCGATAAGGTCCGCAGCTCCTGCCAGGCGAAGATATCATTCAGCTCCAGTGGACTCTGTGTGACCGCACGGTGCAGATCTTTAGGGTATTTTGCCGGCCGGGAGAAACGACGGTTAAAATCAGACATGAAATGTTCAATCCACTGATTGGCTTCAGCAACCGAGCTGATGTTCTGCAGTCGCATCTCTTTAATCAGGCGATCCTGGAGCGTTTTATTTACCCGTTCCACGCGACCTTTTGCCTGGCTGCTGTTGGCACAAATCAATTCGATCGCCAGTTCCCGGAGAGCCCGTCCGAACTGGGTTGTGCCGGTACGTCGGCTTTCGGGTCCGCTGACCCTGAACACCGCATGCTTGTCGCTGTAAAATGCGACAGGTTTACCATGTTTATCAATGTATTGCCGGGTAGCCATCATGTAGTCAAACGCGTTTTCTGAATCACAGAATCGCAGGTGCATCAGGCGACCGGTGGCGTCATCCATGAAGACCAGAAGACAGCATTCTGAATAGTGGCACCGGATCAAATCCAGGGCTTTACAGCGTGTTTCTTCATCGATCCGGTTGTTTGCAGGACGTCCACGGCGGGAAGATGCAAATGCGGTTGCTCCATCTGTCCGGTACAGACGCACAAGACGCTGCACCTGACGAACACTGAGCTTAAGTATGTCTGCTGCGTCGCGCTGAAGCAAAGCCCGGTCAAATACTCGCTGAATGATGCCAAGCCGGTAAAGTTCTTTGTCTGTCATAGTCACCAACATAAGATCGCGGTCCTGTGCTGAGCAAAATGAAGGCTTAGCGTACACGACGCGTGTGAATTGTGCTCAGACGACAATAACGCTTTGCGCTTACACCATGTGTCAAAGCTCAATTGAAATGTCCGTTATCCGGCTCAATTAAAATGACCACTTTGATCTCTGATTCTCTTTACTGATAGACTTTCCTCCGACTGAAACAACAGGATGATTGAGCCCATGCTTCGATACGAGTTAACGCCGAACAATGCAGGTTTTATACTGTGGGGAGATTCAGGGGGCCAGTCTACTAACATCGCGGTGTATTAATCAACGAGGATCAGGTCAATATGGCCAAGTTTACTGAGCAGTCGCAGCAGCTGACCGGTGCCGCGAGAGCTGAATATCTCGAAATAGGAAGAGCATTCCGTGTGGGCTGTAACTTAAAGATCAGAACTTAAGTGATTAGCAACCAGGGTCTGACCTGCTCCCCACTGCTTAACATGCATCGTAGTAAGTATGCATTCCGAACTTCCGCTGTTCGCTCATAACGGACTGCGCTCACTTATTGCAGTGAGCGTTACCTTGTGTTTGATGCCAGCCTGGTATAGTCAGGTTGAAAGTACCGGTTTCAGGTCTTCGTCATTAAAAACGGTTCCGGTCTTCAGGACGCCATAACACCAGTGCACCAGTTTCCGCATCAGCGCGCCAATGGCCACCATTTTAGGTTTACCCCGCAGGCACATCTCATCGTAAATATTACGCATTCGCTTATTGTAGATTTTTCCGCACAGGGCGGACATGTAAAGCTTCGCTCTCAACTGAGGGGGGCCGATTTTCGACATCCGCGGCCGGCGCCGGACCGATGTGCCTGAGCGTTTCTCGATCGGCACCACGCCCAGAAAGGCGGCAGCCTGCTCAGCCGATACAAAGTTATGGCTGCGAAGCACGACCAGCATATGCATCCCCAGCTGGGGACCAACCGATTTAATTGAGGTCAGCAGTGTATAATCACGCCTCAGTGCAGGGCTGGCTTTGATATGTGCTTTTATCTGCCGCTCGATATTACTTACCTCCTCGCGCAGAAGCTGCGCCATACGCCTGCAGGAACTGATAATATCTGCAGGTGTGTCTGTCGACAGGTATTTTTCCAGCCTGTTCTCCTCACGCAGGGCATCACCCAGCAGAACATCCCGCCGTCGCAGGAGTGCACCGAGATATCTGATTTCGGGTGCCGGCGGCTCCCAGCGGTGTGGCTTCTTAAGGAATGCGTAACAGGCCAGCATATACGCATCCACCTTATCCGTTTTTGTCATGATTCCCATGCCACGCGCAAACTCCCGACTACGGTGAGGGTTGGCCAGAGAAACCCGGAAACCGGCATCATGTAATTCAGTGGCCAGCCGTTCGTGATAAACACCGGTAGCTTCCATTACCACATGAACATCTTCCGGACTGCAATGTTGAAGCCTGAGCCAGCGAAGAATATTTTCAACTGAATGTCTGTTATTCTGGATGTTACGGGTTTTTATGCGTCCTTTGATACCGTCATAAAGCATGCAAAGATCCAGGGTGTTTTTACTTACGTCAATGCCGACTGGAAACATGGTCAAACTCCTCTCACATAAACCGTCACGCCTGTTCGCCTTGTACATACGGAGTCGAGCTCCCGGTAACCGTTCAACCTGATGTGCTGGCGTGAAAGGTGAAGCGGAGGGCCATGTGCTGCAAATCAAGGTTCAGCGGTGCCGACTTTTCTGACCTTAAGGGAAGGGGGCGGCTCACTCTGCTTCAGTGGTGGTAGCTAATCACCACAAACTGTTAGATACAAGGGAAGGGGGGGATAGGCAGAACCTGTCAAAACAGCAGCAGGCTGCGCCGGGCGACGGCGCCATTTGCCCGCAGTACTCCATGCAGCTTCAGCTGGCGCCTCCATGCCGCTGACGCGGCATTCAGAAGCTTCCCGATGCTGTAAGTCTTAACGTCTGCTTAGTGCCAGAAGCGGACGTTAATATTTTGGAAAATTTATAGTGCTTAACAGCAAAGTGTTGTAGCAAATTCACCTCTAATGACTGTTCCAGTACATAATGGATTGACCAACCGTCTTGTTAAAAACTTAATGGATTTTCCATCTTATCCAGTTCCCGGAAGATTGCTTCGTCCTGTATCGAAGTAACAGATGCGATGAGTAATGATGTAAAGCTGGCAGCAAGCATGGATTGCTCAAGTTGTATATCGAACGTGCACTCTTTTGGGTTCGCTTTGCCTCTGAATGGTGCAAAAGTACCAGAATATTTAAAACCCCCCACTGTGTAATAGCCTTGTACGAACCAATCATTAAGTGGCATGTCTTTTGCATATTAATATATCAGTATATCAAAACACATAGTGAGGTCGCCATGTCAGTTATTAAAGTTGTTCTTGCAGGGATCATGTTAGTAGCAGGCCTGTCTTCTCAGGCAGTAATGGCTAAGGAATGGAAAGAAATCCGCATTGCTACAGAGGGTACGTATAAACCGTTTAGCTACATTGCCAATGGCAAACTGACAGGCTTTGATGTCGATATTGCTAATGCACTATGCGAAAAGATGAAAGCCAAATGTAACATCGTGTCGCAGGAGTGGGATGGCATGATTCCGGGGCTGATGTCTGGCAAATATGATGCAATCGTGGCAAGTATGTCCATTACCCCTGAGCGTCAGAAGAAGATAGATTTTACTGACAAGTATTACGCCACTCCGGCCCGCTTTATCGCGACTAAAGACAGTGACATACAAGAAACCACACCAGCTTCACTGAAAGGCGTGACTGTTGGTGTGCAGGGCTCGACCTCTCAGGCGACCTATCTCGAGGATAACTTCAAAGATACCGACGTCAAAATGTATAAAACCGTCGACGATGCCAACATGGATCTTGCTAACGGTCGAATCGATCTCGTGTTTTCCGATGCTGCAATCCTCTCTGACTGGATGAAGTCTCCTGAAGGGGCATGCTGCAAATTTGTGGGTGGTGATGTTCGCGATGAAAAATACTTTGGCGTAGGAAAAGGCGTAGGCGTGCGTAAATCCGATGCGGACCTGCGCGATCAGTTCAATGCGGCAATTAAAGCCATTATTGCTGACGGAACCTTCGACCGAATCAACAAGAAATATTTCGACTTTTCGATTAAGTAAAGCCTGTTTGTAAGCAGAAGGTACCGTATGGGTGAATACCTGAATTATCTGTCATTCGGGAATGGAGGATGGGCGAAGCCCATCCTGTCCGGAGCACTGTTAACAATTGAACTTGCGGTTGCAACGCTGCCGTTTGGTCTGGTTATAGGGCTGCTGCTGGCAAGCGGAATGTTAAGCCATAAAAAATGGGTGCAACGATTTTGCATTGCCTATGGCACGATTTTCCGTGCACTTCCGGAGCTCCTGACCATCTTTATTATTTTCTATGGCTCGCAGCTCGCGATTAAGATGGCATGCGATTTTATCGGTTGGGAAACACCACAGATTAATGGTTTTATTGCTGGCCTGATTGCGCTGGGCGTCGTGTTCGCAGCTTTTTCGTGTGAAATCTTTTATACCGCATTAAGAGCAATCCCACAGGGACAATATGAGGCGTCTTACGCGCTGGGATTGTCTGCGAGGACGAGTTACTTCCGCGTAACGCTTCCTCAGTTATGGAGAACCGCTCTGCCGGGTCTTGGCAATGTCTGGCTGGTGCTGCTGAAAGATACCTCGCTGGTTTCCGTAATTGCGCTGTCAGACCTGATGCGACAAACCTATATAGCGGTAAATTCGACAAAAGAGCCTTTTTTCTTTTACGCGCTCGCATGTGCCGTTTATCTGGTATTTTCCTCTGTATCAGGACTCATTCTGAGTTTCCTTGAGCGCAGAGCCAATCGCTTTTACGCCAGGGGGTAAGTATGTTTGAGCTTTTACAGGAATACGGTCCCCGCATGCTGAACGGTCTTGGCATTACCTTTCAGATAGTACTGACATCAGTTTTTGCCGGTGCGATCCTGTCAATGTTAATCCTGATGCTGCGTATGTCTGGCTCATCGATACTGAAGTCAGTTTCTCTTGCTTACATCTACTTTTTCCGTGGCACACCGCTACTGGCCCAGACATTTTTGGTTTACTACGGCGCAGGTCAGTTCAGGCATGAATTACAGGGGCTCGGTTTATGGTGGTTCTTCCGTGAAGCTTACTGGTGTACCGTTTTCACATTTACGCTAAATACAGCGGCATATCAGGCTGAAATCTGGCGCGGTGCGATCCAGTCGGTTCCAGGTGGTCAGCATGAAGCCATTCATGCATTAGGAATGACACGGACCTCCGGTTTTCTGAAAATCATTCTTCCTCAGGCCTCCATTGTCGCGTTGCGCCCTTTGGGAAATGAGCTGGTACTGATGATGAAGTCATCAGCAATCGCCAGCACCATCACGGTTATGGAAGTGATGGGAACCACCGCGCTTGCCTTTTCACGCTCTTTCGATTTCCAGGTTTATTTATGGGCAGCAATTATTTACCTGGCCATTGTAGAAATCATTCGCCGCCTGGTATTGAAAATCAGTAACCGTCTGACAAGACACATGGTCAGGGCCTGAAGGTCCGGAGAATAAAATGACTGATAAAGAAAATCACAAACTTATCGTGCAGTTTCATGGCGTCAATAAATGGTATGGCGATTACGCCGCGCTGCGGAATATTGAGCTCTCTGTCAGCAAAGGTGAGATAGTCGTTGTATGCGGCCCGTCCGGAAGCGGGAAATCAACGCTCATTCGCTGTGTGAATGGACTTGAAAAATATCAGGAAGGCAAGCTGGTCGTAAACGGTACCGATTTAGGCGTGACGCGATCAGGTGATGACAAAGTCAGATGTGAAACGGGTATGGTTTTCCAGAACTTCAATCTTTTCCCGCATATGACAGCCCTTGAGAACTGCATGCTGGCTCCCCAGTCGGTATTGAAAGTGTCGAAAAACGAGGCTCATGAGCGTGCAGTTAAATTTCTGAACAAAGTCGGCATGTCTCATAAGATGAGCCACTATCCCAGTCAGCTGTCAGGCGGCCAGCAGCAGCGCGTCGCGATTGCTCGTGCGTTGTGCATGACACCCCAGGTTCTGTTGCTTGATGAACCAACTTCAGCACTCGATCCTGAGATGGTGAAAGAAGTACTGGATGTTATTTTATCACTGGCCGAAAGTGGAATAACCATGATGTGCGTCACACACGAAATGGATTTCGCCAGAAAAGCAGCTGACAGAGTTGTATTTATGGATAAAGGACAAATTATCGAAATTAACTCGCCGGATGAATTCTTTACTAACCCGACATCCGAACGAGCAAGACAATTTATTGGGCAGATATCACATTAATATAAAAAGAGGCGACAGCCTCTTTTTTATTACCCGAGCAAATGACGCAATCCTTTTTTTGAATCCAGACGGGATAAAATGGCATCATCTTTTTCAAAATAATGCCGGTGCTTATCGAGCAGGATCATAAGGCTGTCATATACTTCAAGATTAACAGTCATCAGCTCTTCGGCTGAAGTTTCATCTCCGCGACGAACAGCATGGTACAACGCTTCATGCTCATTGATCACTGATTCATAGTGTTGTTCCACTGTGAAAGCCAGCCTGCGAACCCGATCAAGATGCCCGGTACCACCGTGCAGCGTCAGCCATATTTCTGGCATGTTAGCGCACTTTGCAATCAGCTTGTGAAACTCATCATCCAGTGCAAAGAAATAGCTCGTGTTAGCATTTATAGCCGCGAAGCGCTGTCGGTTAATAATTTCATCAAATTCAATATTATACTCAGGTCGGTAGAACCGTGCGGCAAGTTTCGCAATCCGGGGTTCAAGAGATTCACGCAGGAACTGACCGTCAAGCACTAGTTTTATGTCGATGGGGCTGACAATAGTGCCCTGGTTTGGCCTGACAATGATGAGATTCTGACTTGCAAGAGCCAGAAGCGCTTCACGAACGGGAGTTCTCGAGAGGCCGAGTTGAGCGGCAATCTCTTTTTCCTGAATCACTTCACCGGGGGGAAGACGCATCGCAATAATGGCATCACGCATCAGAGTGAAGATTTGCATAGTCTTTGGTAACCGGTGATCAAGCATCTCAGCTGAAAACAGAAAACTCATTGAAATTCCTCATAAACGCCCACTGTCGTGAGATTCACATTTGTCTGCCAATATATCACGAAATGGCGGGTCAGTAATCCGTATACATACGCAATTCTTCTTATAAATCACCCTGTTATTAGCATTTCCCCTTATATAGTAATGCATGGCCATTCTGTTTTCTTATAACGCTCATTTTAACTAGCGCATCAGGCCAAGACAGCTTTATTTAAACTTACTGATATGCCAATATATCAGTTAACAATTCATTGATGGTAACCGGCATGGCAGACAACATTTCAATGGAAGCGGAAGCGACCAATGCGCTGACAGCGCAGCAGAGCGATATTGACTGTGACTTTGCAGCAGACGTTCTTCTTGAGCACTACGGCATTCGCGGTGAAGTCCGCAAATTGCGTAGTGAAAGAGATCAAAACTTTCTGGTTGAAAGCGCGGATGGCGCTAAGTTCACGATTAAATTTGCCCATCCAGGTGAAGAACGGATGGTAAGCAATTTCCAGACTGAGCTGATGCATCACATCAATCTTCGTGCCCCTGGCCTGCCGATTCAACAGGTCAGAGCAACGTCAGACGGTCGTTTTGAACTCATTCTTGATTGCCTGGGGCAAATGCGTACGGTCAGAGTCGTTACTTATCTTGAAGGTAAGCTAATGGCACAGTCACCTGCGACTAATGTACAGAAATATAATCTTGGCAGAATGGCTGGGCTCGTCACCAGTGCTCTTTTGGATTTCAGTCATCCCGCTCAGGATCATGTGCTGCTCTGGGATGCTCAACATGCATCATCGCTGCGCGAATACATGAAAGTGATTGTTGCACCTGCTCGCCGTGCCATGCTGGAGTTTTGTCTGGATAACTTTGAATCACGCGTTAAGCCACTTCTTCCCTCGTTACGTAAGAGCGTTGTTCACAACGATATGAACGGCGACAACGTGCTGGTTGATCCACAAAATACTGACGAAATAGCCGCAATTCTTGATTTTGGTGACGCCGTCTGCACAGCGATTGCCATTGATGTTGCGGTGGGAGCCACTTATCAGATGGGAACCGGCGAGCACTTGCTTGATGGCGCTCTCGCCTACCTTCGAGGCTACATAGCACAGGTTCCGCTTCAGGAAGAGGAGATCAACATTATGTTCGATCTGTTCCTCACCCGCATGTTTGTCCGAATTGTCATTACCGAATGGCGTGCACGTCAGTTTCCGGATAACCGTGAATATATTCTGAGAAACACCGCAACCAGCTGGGCACAGCTGGAACAGTTATTGTCTCTGCCGTTTGAAGAAACTCGCTCCCTCATTGAATCAGCCTGTAAGGAATAACTATGTCACAGTCATTTTCTCCCACTGCTGGTATGCAGAATGGGTTTGATATTGCCCGTGTGAATGAGCTCAATACTCGTGAACGTGAAATCGTGTCACGCCGCGAATCACTGCTTGGCCCATCCTATAAGCTGATGTATGAACATCCGGTTGAGTTTGTGCGTGGCGAAGGCGTGTTCCTCTATGATGCCGAGGACAATGCCTATCTCGACTGCTATAACAACGTGCCTTCAGTCGGCCACTGTAATCCGGCAGTGGTTGAGGCGGTCTCCAGCCAGATTGCCACGCTCAATACTCACACGCGTTACATGAGCGAAAACATTCTTAACTATTCTGAGCAACTGCTGAATACCTTTGAGCCTGAGCTCGGCCACGTCATGTATACCTGCACGGGAAGTGAAGCTGTTGACCTTTCCCTGCGTATCGCCAAGTTCTATACCGGTGGTACCGGCATTATCGTGACTGATTATGCTTATCACGGTATCACCACAACAGTGGCAGCTATCTCAACCACTATGGGTAAATACGTCCCGGTTGATCAGCATGTTCGTACGGTCCGTGCTCCTGACGCCTATCGAGCCGGTGAAGGCGTGGATGTGGCGCAGCGACTGGCTGATGATATTGAAGCAGCGATTGCAGATATGGCACGCCACGGCATCAAATTTGCGGGGTTCATTGCAGACAGCATTTTCTCCACCGATGGACTACTGACCACACCTGCTGGCTTCCTTAAAAAAGCGATTGATGTCGTGCACAAGCACGGCGGCGTTTACATTGCCGATGAAGTGCAGCCTGGCTTCGGGCGTACCGGCTCGCATATGTGGGGTTATCAGCGCCACGGTATTAACCCTGATCTCGTGGTTATGGGCAAGCCAATGGGTAATGGCCTGCCAATCGCAGCGGTTGTTGCCAGACCTGAATTGCTGGCAGATTTTGGCCGTAAAGTTCGCTATTTCAATACCTTTGCAGGGAATCCGGTCTGTATTGCTGCAGCACAAGCCGTACTGAACGAAATACAGAACAAAAACCTGATGGAGAATTCACACCTTCTGGGTGATTACCTTCTGAATGGTTTCCGTGTGATTGCTGAAAATTATACCCAGATTGGGGATGTACGTGGCGCGGGGCTTTATCACGCGATTGAGTTCGTTAAAGATCCTGACACTAAAGAGCCAGATACCGGATTAACACGTAAAGTTGTCAGTGAACTGCGTGAGCGCCGTATTCTTATCAGCACAACGGGTAAAGGAGAGAACAGCCTGAAAATTCGTCCGCTGCTGACATTCAATCAGGATAATGCGGATCTGCTGCTTAACCAGTTCGAAGACACCCTCAAAGCAGTTATCAGGTAAGGAACAGTCTGTGGCTCTCCGTCATTTTTTTATCGTCATTCTGGTTGTTGCAATCTGGGCATTTAATGTTGTGGCTATCAAGCTGGGCGTGACGGAGTTGCCTCCGCTCTTTATGACATTTCTACGTTTTATAGTAGTGTCCGCAGTAGTAGTTCCTTTTGCCAGAGTCACCAGGGAACAATTCAAGACCTTGATGGTACTGGCATTTACATTTGGGTTTATGCACTTTTCTTTGTTGTTTGTGGGCACACGTTATACCGATGCGGGAACCGCAGCAATCGTGGTTCAGCTTGGTACGCCCTTCGCAATGATCATGGCCGCCGTTGTGCTTAAGGAAAAGTTGAGTTTTATACAGGTAATGGGCATTGCAATTTCATTATCAGGCGTGTTCTTCCTGGCTGGCAGTCCTTCATCCGCCTCAATGCTGGCTATGGTATTGCTGCTGACCAGTGCAACTGGCTGGGCACTCACAAACATCATAGTTAAATGCTCAGTGCCGATTCACCCACTGACGATGGCGGGATGGCTTTCCTTTCTGGCGATTCCTCTAGTTGCGCTGGCATCGTTCATTTTTGAAACGGGTCAGTTTGCTGCTATTGAGAATGCAAGCTGGCGCGGCTGGTTCGGTGTTTTTTACAGTGCGATAGGATCATCCGTTATAGCTTATTCATTGTGGTACTGGCTGTTAAAAAAATATCCGGTGAACAAGGTCATGCCTTACTCTTTACTCAGCCCGGTATTTGCTATTTTCTTTGGTGCTTTATTTCTCGGTGACAGCCTCAACGTCTGGAAAATGTCAGGAGCCACGCTTATAGTCGGCGGAACTTTTCTGGCCCTGGTTAATCCAGTAAATATTTTAAGGCGTTATAAAGCAAGACTGGCTAACTAAATACTGCTCCACATTAGGGACATTATAACTACGAAGGTGCCATAAATGGGCACCTTTTTTGTGCAACAAACATGGCAGATGAAGTGCATGTACAGTCAGTCACAAACAACACCTATATCTTACTGATAATAAAGAATAAAATTAATTTCATGAAAAAAAATTATTGGCACGCAAACTGCTTTAATACTGATATACCAGTATTAAATATAATTGCCGGAGATAAAAATTATGACCGAACAATCACAGGTAATCGGTAGCAAGCGGCAAGACGCTTTACGCGATACCAGCAATGACGTAGTCGATCCTAAAAAAGTCAGACAATATGTTTTTTCCGCCTCTTCAGGTACTGCTCTTGAATACTTTGATTTTGCGATTTATGGACTGGCAACAGCTTTAATATTCAACCCACTGTTCTTCCCGAATATTTCTCCAATGGCCGGCTTTCTGGCAAGTTTTGCCACCTATGCAATAGGGTTTTTTGCCCGCGCTGTAGGCGGCGTAGTGCTGGGATATTACGGAGACCGTCTCGGTCGTAAGTTTGTTCTGGTACTCACCATTGGTCTGATGGGAGGGGCAACGGTTGCAATTGGTCTTTTACCAACCTATCACCAGATAGGTATCTGGGCACCGGTTTTACTTGTTCTTCTCAGGATAGCGCAGGGATTTGGTGCGGGTGCTGAAATCGCTGGAGCACAGACAATGCTTGCAGAAGTTTCACCGCGTGACAAGCGAGGCCTTATCAGTTCCTTTGTTTCCTTCGGTACTAATGTTGGCACTATCGTTGCCCTCGGTCTCTGGTTGTTAATCAGTAAACTGCCAGAGGAGAGCCTGCTCAGCTGGGGCTGGCGCATACCCTTTCTCGCGAGCATTCTGGTTGTAGCTTACACACTCTGGATGCGCCGTCATCTGGAAGAGAGCCCTGCTTTTACTGCCAACGAGGATCGTCAGGAAAGTATTGCATTCGGTCCGTATATGAAAGACTTGCTGACAAACGGACGCCGCAGTCTTCTTCGCTCAATAGGTCTGCGCATAGGTGAAAGCGGTCCGTCTTCTTTCTACCAGGTTTTCCTGGTCGGCTATATCGCCAATGTGCTTCACTTTGATAAGAGTATGGCGACCAATGCACTGCTCATTACCTCATTTGCTTTGTTTATCATCATTCCGTTGGTAGGAATTCTGTGCGATAAATTTGGCCGTCGGACTATGTATCTGTTTTTCACCGGCTGGAGCATGGTGTGGTGTATTCCGGCAATCTGGATGGTCAGCACGGGTGACAGTTCCTGGATTCTGCTGGCGTTCTTTGGTGGATATGGTATAGGCGTTGTAGGCACTTACGTTGTTCAGCTGGCTTATATGCCAGAGCTTTATGGATCAAAATACCGCAACGGGGGACTGGCCGCTTCCAAAGAGTTTGGTGGCATGATCAGCGGTGGGCTTGTCCCATTCGTTTGTGCAGGAATTGCTGCGCTTACTGAGTCTGTTTTACCTATTGCAGGCTACATTATTCTCCTTGCCGCAGTCGCTTTCTTCACGGCACTTAAAAGTCCTGAAACCAAAGGACGTGACCTCTTCCTTGAAGAGGATGCTTGATAAGGAAGTTTCATTCCCGCTATGACTCATTGGCGGGAATGCTTACATCTGCAGGCCAAAATTTCATTTCCGAAAACGCTTCTGGCGCCTGAATCTTATTGTGCACTTGCAATACCTCAACTCTAAAACGGATTCTGTCAAAATATATTATATTCATTGTGTTTCTGCCAAGATCAATGCATTTCACAAAAATAGTGCAAAAAGTTCAATATAAAAAAATAAGGCATCAAAATAGTGCGCAAAGAAAAATAAAACGCACCCTACATCACGCAACACTAACACATCATTGAAATAAAAAGGATTAATAAAATAATCAAAATTTAATTGTTGGCAACGCAATTGCATATACTAATATATCGGTTCATATTTAACGATATCTTTAGCTGAGGATAGAGAATGCAAGCAATAGATCAGAAAAGAAACAAGAATGTCGGAAGCCTTGCGCTGTTAGGGGTTTTATTGGTTTTCATAGCTGTCATATTGGTATTGATGGCTGTTCATAGCCCAACATTTTTCAGGCTGAATAACCTCATTAACGTTCTGGTACAGACTTCAATTATCGGAATTCTTGCTATTGGCATGTGCGTCGTCATGTTAGGCGGGGGTATAGATTTATCCATGCCTTCAGTCGTTGCCTTTAGTGGAATAGTTGGTGCACTCGTTATGCGTGATTCACAAAACATCTACTTAGGAGCTGTAGCAATGCTGTTCTGTGGCGCATGTTTTGGGGGCTTGAATGGTTTTGCGGTTGCCTGGCTTAAGATGGCACCGTTCGTGGTCACGCTGGCAAGCATGACCATTCTGGGTGGCGCATCCGTCTGGATAACAAAATCAGCCAGTATTACCGGCTATCCCTATGAGTTCGAGGATCTCTTCCTGACAGATTTTGCAGGGATTCCTGTGTCCGTCTGGATTTTTTTCTTACTCATCATCATCAGCGCATTGATGTGTAGCAGCATGCCATTTGGACGCGCGGTTAAAGCCATAGGCTTTAACCCAAAGGCTGCGTTCATCTCCCGCTTACCGGTAAATAAAATCCTTTGTTTGACCTATGTAGTTTCCGGTGCGATGGCAGGGATCACTGCCATTCTATTAGTTGCCAGGCTTGGGTCCGCTTCTGCAAATCTGGCAAGTGACAGCCTATTACTGGACGTGATAAGTGCCTGCGTCATTGGCCGGGTAAGTATTTATGGTGGCATAGGCAACCCTCTTAATGCCGCGATTGGCGCTCTGTTCGTCACCCTTATCAGCAATGTTATGAACCAGTTTGGTGTTTCTTATTACGCAAGCCTGGTTATCAAAGGTTTCATCATTATCGCCTTCGTTTATCTTGATAAAGCCATCAGGAAGCAGCAATCATGAGCGAAAAATTCCAGCTAGAAATGACAAATATAAAGAAAAGTTTTGGTGCGGTGAAAGCTATCGAGAGTGGTTCTTTATTCGTTCGGCGGGGGGAAGTGCATGCCCTGATGGGAGCTAATGGTGCAGGCAAAAGCACCATGATGAATATCATTGGCGGAATTTTTCCTCATGACAGTGGCGATATTATTGTGAAGGGTCGCGAGGTTATTTTTCGCAATCCGAAAGACGCGATCGCGCACGGCATCGCCTTTGTGCATCAGGAACTGACGATGTTTCCTACGCTTAATGTCGCTGAAAACATATTTATCGACGATTACCCCAAGAAAGGGAAATTCATCAATAAGGCAAAGATACATGAGGAATCCAGCAGACTGTTAAAGCGTGTGGGCTGTCATATCGACACCCATGAGCTGGTTGAGCAGTTCAGTACCGGCACCCGGCAACTTATCGAAATTGCCCGTGCGCTGAAAATGGAGCCTGACATTGTCATTTTTGATGAGCCCACTTCCTCGCTGTCTGCAGCAGAGCGGAAACATCTTTTCCGCGTTATCAAGACGCTGAAGCAGGCAGGCACTGCCATCATCTACATCAGCCATTTCATGGATGAAGTGTTTGAGATAAGCGACACCGTGACTGTTATGCGTAATGGCGTGACGGTCAGCAGCATGCCTGTAGGGCAGACAACTATTACACATACACTGGGGCTGATGCTGGGCAGTGTTGGTGAAAGTGAAAGGGTTCGTCCGCCTTGTCATTTCTCCGGTACTCCGGTTGTTCAGGTGGAGGGCCTGAACCGCTCTGGCGTGCTACGCAACATCAACATGTCACTTCGCCCTGGCGAGATCGTTGGCCTTTGGGGGCTTCTCGGTTCAGGACGCACTGAACTGGTCCGTTCACTCATGGGTCTCGATCCCATTGATGGTGGAAAGCTTCTTTTTAGTCAGAACGGAAGCCTGCAACGCATCAAACCTTCGCAGTTAAGAAAGTTTACCGGGCTCGTCACAGAGGATCGTCGTGGTGAGGGGCTGATTTTGCCGTTCAGCATTGAAGACAACATGACGCTTCCATTTGGCAAACAATTCTCCGGCAAATTTTCCTTATTTGACCGGCGCAAAATCAGCGAAACCGCAGATAAATTTATTGAGCGATTGAAAATCAAATGCCACTCAGCAAGCCAGCCTGTAGAGAAACTTTCGGGTGGTAATCAGCAAAAGGTTGTCTTTGCTCGTTGGTTAATTGAAACACTGCCTTTTTTTATCCTTGATGAGCCCACACGCGGACTGGATGTCGGTGCCAAGGGTGAAATTATGAAACTGATTGTTGAACTGGCCGAATGCGGCGTCGCAATACTCATCATCTCTTCAGAACCTGAAGAAATTATGCGCGTGTCAGATCGCTACTATGTCATCCAGCGAGGAGAAATCACCGGCGAACTGCCTGGTGACAGCAGCCGTGACAGGCTGATGGAGTCTCTGTCTGTTCAGCAAGTTGCAGAAGAGGTCTGAAATGAAATTTGGCTTAGTAAATATTAAATCTCTTGGTTTTAGCGCAGCAGTCATTGTTATGTTTGTAGGGTTTGGCATAGCAGCACCTAACTTTGCTACACCGGGTAATGTCTTTTCTATGCTACACACCATGGCGCCGTTGACGATTGCGTCGTGTGGCATTGCCCTGGTTATTCTTACCGGAAAAATTGATATCTCCATTGGCTCCGTTTCTTTTTTATCGGCGTCGATCGCAGGTTTGTTGATGGAGCAACTTCATCTGCCATGGGGACTGGCGATGCCAGTAATCATGCTCAGCGCAGCTTTGATGGGAGCGGTAAACGGGTTTCTGATCGCCATCCTGAAAATCGATTCGCTCATCGCTACGCTCGGAACAATGATCATTTTCCGGGGCATTGCACTGATGCTGACGAATTCACGAGTTATCGCCTTACCTGATGATGCTCAGTTTCTGAGCAACTGGTCGATTGGGTATTTTTCACTCGACACCTTCATCATGATAATTGCCCTGATTGCCATCCACGCACTGCACAAAGCGACCCGACTCGGTCGGTACATCAATGCCGTTGGGGATAACGAAGAGGTGGCTAAGAAAGTGGGTATCAATACTCAAAAGACAATATTAATTACTTACATTTTATCAGGTTTATTAGCAGGCTTTTCTTCACTGTGTAGTTTCATTCAGGTGGGATCTATCAGTGGATTTCTGGGGAAAGGACTGGAATTTAATGCAATCGCCGTTGCGGTTGTTGGAGGATTAAGTCTTGCGGGCGGGAAAGGGAAAATATTTCCCGGCATTTTTATCGGCGCAATAGCATTTCAGATTATCTCTAACGGCTTGAATCAGATCAGCGCCAATCCATATATTTATCAAATTGTCACTGGAGGTGTTATTTTTATTGCCATGCTAATTGATTCAAACAACAGTTCAGGTCTCATTACTCGATTTACCGTTAAAAAACGCACTTAGACTTTCAGAGGATTATTGTGAATAAACTCATTATGGCTTCAATTGCTGCGGCTTTGTGCTGCGTATCTAACGCTCATGCAGAAGTGACAAAAGTTATTGGTCTTTCATGGAACTCTAAAGAGAACGAAATCGTTAATAAATGGGAAGAGTACATGAAATCTGAAGCTGACCGTCAGGGAGCAGCGGCGGGAATTAAATACAAATGGATTATTAACGTAGCTGATAATGACCCAACGCGTCAGGCTGCAAATATTGAAGATCTGATTAACCAGGGCGTGGATGTCATTATTGCGCGTGGCGAAGATGCAGCAGCAATCGGGTCATCCATACGTGCGGCAAAGAGAGCGCATATTCCCTTCATTTCGTTTGACCATGGTTCGACCACCACCCAGCCCGATGCATATGTGAGTGGTAACAGCTATGACCAGGGAAAAACCACGGCGGAAGCTTTCGTCGCGTTAATGAAGAAAAACAACATTAAAGGGCAATGTATTGAGCTTCAAGGGCCACTGAAGGATGTGAATGCCGTTCAGCGCTCAAAAGCATGGCATGACATTACGGATAAATCAGGTGTCGTATCAACATTACAGACTGTGCCAACCGAATGGAACCCACAGCTGTTCCGTTCCGGCACCGTGAATGCTTTCCGCGCTCACCCGGAAGCAAACTGTATGTTCCTTGGCAGTGATTTTGCCTTTACCGCCGTTAAATCTGCTCTGGAAAGTCTGAACAAATGGCACCCAGAAGGCCAGCTTGACCACATCTGGATTGCATCTCAGGACCTGTTTCCTGATGCCGTCAAAGCGATGGAAGGCAAATATATCGATGTAGCGACTACCTATGATGCTTATGCACATGCGAAAGAAGCCATTCGCGTGGCGATTGCCTTAACAGAGAAAAAGGATCCGGCCTGTAGCGCAGAAGGTTGTCTTGCTCCGGGCCGTGTCGCTACACCTGAAAACGTAGAAAAACTCGATCATCTCTGGTCGCGTCAGTAATTTTCCCTAGCTGGAGAGTTTTATATGTCCGATAAAAGCCCCATGGGTGAACTTGATATGTTTGAGCTGCGTCGCCGGTTTGAGTCTGTTATTCGAGCCATGTCCACGGCACTTGCGAAAACAGGACGCTCTGGCGTCCTTAACACCGCACTTGACTTCTCATGTACTGTAACCGATCGTCAGTTCCAGTCCGTCAGCGCCGGGCAGGGCCTGCCGGTTCACACCGGCGCTATTCATCTTATTCCGGAAGCTGTAGTTAATAAGTTCACTGAGGAAGCGTTGCGGCCGGGTGACTGCTTTGCCAATAACAGTAGTTATATGGGGAATACGCACTGTGCAGACCTGACACTGTGTACTCCTGTTTTTTATGACGGTGAGCTGGTCTTTTACTCGATTGCACGTGCTCACTTCAGTGACATGGGATTCCCGACGCCCGATACCTATGCGCCACTGGCGGCGGATTATTATGCCGAAGGCCTGTTCCTTCCCTGTATCCGCATTCAAAAGGAAGGCAAAGATGTAGCCGAAGTCATCGATATCTGCCGCGCAAATATTCGTGCACCAGAGCAGTTCTATGGCGATTACCTTGCCACACTCTCGGCGGTACGAACCGGCGAACGCATGGTTAAAGAAATTTGTGAAGAGTTCGGTCTGGCAAAAGTTAAGCTGTTCCTGCGTGAATATCAGGATTATGCGGAGACAATGGCACGTAATGCCATCGAACAGCTTCCTTCGGGCGAAGTGACAAAAGAAACGCTCCATGATTCGGTTCTGGCTGACTATCCGGATGGCATTCCCGTACGTGCCACAATCAAGGTAAAGCCTGAACAAGGGCGTATTACCATTGATTTGCGAGACAACATCGACAATATCCCGCTTGGTATCAATATGAACGAAGCGACGGTGCTTGCCTGCTCAATGACGGCCATCATGAATATCCTGGGCCAGGAAGTTCCTCGCTGCTCTGGCGCTTTTCGCTGTATTGAGGTGCTGATGAGGGACGGTTCTGCAATCGGGAAACCTCGCTTCCCGGCAGCTACGTCAGCCTCAACAACTAACCTTGCGCATGTGCTGATTGAACATATTCAGTCCATGTTCTCGGAACTGCGCCCCGATCTGGGATCAGCGTATGCAACCATCGGCCACCCCGCCTCTGCACCTGGCGTCAGTGGTTATGACTCTCGACATCAGGGGCGCATGTTTGTAAACCAGATCATGCTCGGTTACTGGGGCGGTCCGGCTTCTCCGGGCTATGACGGATGGCTGACTTTTGGCAGCGGAACCACCCAAGGAATGTTATGGCAGTCGAGCATTGAACATGTCGAAACCCAGCAACCGGTTCTGGTCGAAAAACTGGAGATTCGCCCTGATTCTTCAGGGCCCGGAGAGTGGATTGGCGGTGGTGGTGCATCCTGTGTAATGCGCGCGCGAAGCGATGTCCTGCGTTTTACCTGCAACAGTGGAGCACGAACGTTCCCTCCAATGGGCGTGGCTGGCGGAAAAGCCGGAGCACCTAACCTGGCCTGGCGTGAAGCGACAGATGGCACGCGAACTGAACTGCCTATCTTCTTCGACATTGAAATCCGGCCGGGAGAAAAACTGGTTTCTGAAGGCTGCGGAGGCGGTGGATTTGGCGATCCTCTGCGACGTGATCCCGGTAAAGTACTTGAGCATGTTCGTGCGGGATTAATCAGCCCAGAAAAAGCAGACGAAAACTACGGTGTCGTTTTGACCAGCAGAGACAATGGTTTCGACGTGGATACCGCTGCGACAGAAATCAAACGTTCAAAGATGACTACGGCAGCTCAGTGAAGGTGAAGCATGAAACAGTATGAAATTGCAGTTGATGTGGGTGGTACATTCACCGATCTCGTGCTTCAGCAAACGGGTAAACGTGCTGAACTTTTTAAAACGCTGACTACACCAGATGAATTATCAGCCGGTATTCTCAACGGTATCTCTCAAATCGCAAATTTCCTGAAGTTGTCTAACCGTGAGCTTTTGGAGCAATGTCGTGCCTTTTCCTGCGGCACAACTGCTGCCACCAACGCCATTCTTGAAGGTAAAACAGCAAAAACGGTGCTGCTCTGCACAGAGGGCTTCCGTGATATTCTGACTATCCGTGAGGGTGGCCGAAAAAATGGTTACAGCCTGAAGGAAGAATTCCCCGCCCCTTACGTTCCGCGTGAACTGACATTTGGTATTCGCGAGCGTATTAACAGTGAAGGTGACGTGGAAATCATGCTGGACGAAGAACAGGCAAAGCGCGTCATTGAAGAGGTAAAGCGCGTTTCACCTGAAGCGATCGCCGTTTCTCTGCTCTGGTCTGTTGCTAACCCAAACCATGAGCTAAAAGTGAAAGCGCTGTTCGAAGACGCTTTTCCGGGTATACCGTTGAGCCTGTCTCATCAGGTGAACGCTGTGGTGGGCGAATATCGCCGCACTTCAGCAACCTGTATAGACGCATCACTGAAGCCGGTATTACGCACTCAAATCAGTAATCTGGAAAAGATGCTGAGTAAAGAAGGTTTTACAGGAATGCCGACATTTATTTGTTCAAATGGCGGTCGGACGTCCTCTTATGAAATCACGCAGAAGCCTGTGTATCTGAGCCTTTCAGGCCCCTCTACTGCACCTGAAGCGGCTCTGCACCTTGCCAGAGAAGCCGGGATTGGAGATGGCAATATTATTACTGTCGACCTCGGCGGTACCAGTATAGATGCCTGCATCGTTCACAAAAACAACGTTGCCATGCACCGTGAGGGCTCGATTGCCGGTCATTCATTTGGTGTACCGTCTGTAGATATTGCGACAGTAGGTGCCGGTGGTGGCTCCATTGCCTATGTAGACAGAGGAGGAATGCTACACGTAGGGCCTGAAAGTGCTGGGTCATTCCCCGGACCAGCTTGCTATGGTCGTGGCGGAAAGCGTCCTACACTGACCGATGCAAACCTTGTCAGAGGACTGCTGAATGCGGAAACTTTTGCCAACGGTCAGATTAAACTTTCTCGCGAGAAATCGATTGCGGCCGTTGAAGAGTATGTCGCTATACCGCTGGGCATTTCCGTTGAAAAAGCGGCAACACTGATAGCCATGGTCGCTGAGCAGAATATGGTGTCTGCTATTGAGGATCTCGCCATACGGCGTGGACATGACCCGCGTGAGTTTACTCTGGTATCTGGTGGGGCGGCCGGTGGGTTACACTCAGCCAGTATTGCGAAAGAATTGGGTCTGAAACGCGTACTGGTTCCGAGAGTATCCAGCGTTCTTTGTGCTTACGGGACAGCAACGGGACCGATTAAATTTGATTTCACCCGGAGCTTCTTTACCTCAGACAAGCATTTTGATTTGAACCGCGTAAACGACGTGCTCCAGAGTCTAAAAGAGGATGGACTTGCCTTCCTCAACCGCATGGATATTCCAGCCAGTGAGCACATACTCATTTTCTCTGCTGAGGCACGTTACCAGGGACAGATTTCATTGTTATCTGTCAGGCTGAATGGCGATTCCCTCAAGGGTTTTTCAGCCGTAGAAGCGCTGGTCAGCGCATTTCATCGCCAGCATCAGAATCAGTATGAGGTGTGCGCCCCGGATGATACTGTCGAATTTGTTGCATGGAGCGTTGAAGCTCTTGGAAAACAACGTCACAGCGATATCGATTGCGCTTACCTGCAAAATGTTAAAGATGCTGAAGTATTCGAAACGACGATGGGGTGTATTGATCTCACCGGCAAGCCAGTGGAGTTGAACTGTTACCGAACGAGCCATATCAGTACCGGCGATCTTATAAAAGGTCCCGCGCTGGTTCAGGACAGTCTGACGACCATTCTGGTGCCGGCTGACAGCAAAGCAGTGGTCACTCCTGAAGGCGGTGTGCTGATTACGCTGTAGTTATAAAAAAGGACAGCATACTGCTGTCCTTTTTCATTACGGCTGTTTTTTGACAAGCTGTGGAATACCTTTCTTACCACTCAAACCGGATTGACGGGTTTGATGTTAATCTCAAGCAACGATTCCAGTTCCTCTGCCACTGCAAGACAAACATCTTCGCGGAAGCGATTTGCAATCAGCTGAATGCCGACCGGCGTTGCATTGTCGAATGGCATGCTTAACGTCAAAGCGGGAAGGCCAAGATAGGGGATAACGATCTGGGTAAGCTGAGCATTCCACACGCGCTGGTAAGATTCAGCATCCCGGGTATCAAGTAACTGAGCAAACGGGAGTTCAGATGAAACAGGGGCGAGGATTACGCTATAGTTATCAAGGAAATGCTGCCACTTGCGTAAAACGCTGGCCCGGTTTGTCAGTGCACCGCTGAAGTCGTTCTGGCTCATGCTTTCCAGTAATTGCTTCTGCCCCTGCAGAGCCGCTATTGCTCCGGCATCGCCTTCTTCTATTGCAGCAGTCAGGGTAGTATTGAACCCGTCGCCGAACCAGAGCCGGATTTGATCTTCAACCGCTTGCTGGCTGGGTGGTAAGTCACTAACCTCTTCAACTTCCCAGCCTGCCGAAACGAGTGCTTTAGCTGCTTTCAGCAGTGCATCTTTAATTTCCTGAGCAGGTTGCATACCACCTGGAGCGAGGCAAAGTGCCGCGCGACGGGGTAATGCTTTGCCTTCAAAAGGAGCGGGTACCCACCATACATCACGTGCATCGTATTGCGACATCGCGTTATAGGCCAGACGCAGATCACTTACGCTTCGCGCAAGTGGACCATGAACAGCCATCAACTGAACGCCAATGTTTCGTTCGGTTACCGTAGTGTTGAATGTCGGAACACGACCCAGCCCGGGTTTAAGCCCGTGAATTCCGCACGCGTAGGCCGGATAGCGAATTGAGCCAGCAATATCGCTACCATGTGCGATCGAACCCATACCTGTAGCTACTGCGGCGGCTGCGCCGCCTGAAGAGCCGCCAGGCGTCAGCTTACGGTTATGGGGATTCCACGTTGTGCCGTAAAGATTATTGTCAGTAAACCAGCGGAAGCAGTATGCGGGAACGTTGGTGCGGCCAATAATTATCGCGCCATTTTTTTCAAGATTATCAATGATGGGGTTATTGTCACTGGCAAACCAGTCTGTACGTGACCTAAGGCCATTGGTGGTAGCGTAGCCAATCTGATCAATATTATCTTTAATGGTTACCGTTACCCCTGCCATAAAGCCAGGATCTTCTCCCTTGGCAATTTTTATGTCTACCTGACGGGCTGAGGCGAGCACGCGATCTGAATTGCTTGCTATAACTGCATTCACTCGTCCGTTTACTTCAGACATCCGCTCAAGAGCGTCAGTTGCTACTTCTACAGCGGAAACCTCTTTTGCTCTGACGAGACTGGCAATCTCGACTGCTGCCAGCTTCCATAAATCCATAGCCATTTGTTGCCTCGTTGACAGTCACAATAATTAGCATACTAATATATCGGTATGTAATTTGAGTACAAGCCTTATGCTGAGAATTCATGGAAATTATTATAACTCATTTGAAAATAGAGGCTTATATAAGCTTTTCATATGGTGAGAAGACGAGAAAATAACTGCTTAACGACATATTTTACTGTAAGGAGAAAACAATGAATGTCTGCATGGTAGGTTATGGAATGATGGGAACCTGGCATTCCGAAAGTTTGAAGAACCATGATTGCGTTCTGCATACTTTGGTTGGCCATAACGCAGAGATAGTCTTAATACTAGTTTTTAGACTAGTCATTGGAGAACAGATGATTGATGTCTTAGGGCCGGAGAAACGCAGACGGCGTACTACACAGTGATCTTGACCCGCCATCTCCGGACAGCTTTTGTATCTTAAGTTAACGATGCCCGCTGCCGCCGGTATTCCCTCGGGGAGTGATATCCCAGCGCGCTGTGCGGGTGGTTTTCATTGTAATGCGTGAACGCTGCTGCAAGGTTTCGCAGTGCTGTTCTCACATCCGGTTTTGGCATGAACGCGATATAGTCTTCTTTCATCGTTTTCACGAACCGTTCGGCCATGCCATTACTCTGCGGGCTGCTCACCGCTGTTGTGCAGGGCTCCAGATTCAGCTCTCTCGCGAACCTCCGCGTTTCATACGCGGTATACGCTGAACCGTTATCCGTCAGCCACTGCACCGCTGTGTCGGGCAACCTGTCGCCGAAGCGCTTTTCAACCGACCTCAGCATCACATCCTGCACGGTTGAACTGTCATAGCCTCCCGTGCTTGCTGCCCAGTCTATGGCCTCACGGTCGCAGCAGTCCAGCGCGAACGTTATCCGCAGTTTTTCGCCGTTGTAGCAGCCGAACTCGAAGCCATCTGAACACCAGCGCATATCGCTTTCTGCCACCGCGATTTTGCCCTTATGCTCACGCTTCAGTCGCTCTGGTTTGTCATGCAACAACAACAGGTTATGCTCGCTCATTATCCTGTAAAGCCGTTTGGCGTTCACAGGTGGCTGTCTCTCTGTGCGACGTTGCTTGCGCAGGATGCCCCACACGCGTCGATAACCATAACTCGGCATATCGCTGATGATGTCGAGGATAGCCGACAGTATTTCAGCGTCTGCTTCGTCATTACGCCGGTTACTGCGCCGATCCTGCCAGTCGGCAGAACGGTTAATCCGCAATGACAGCTGCGCACGCGACACGCCCAGAAAAAGTACCCCGTTGCTGAGTTGCTAAGCGTTCTGCAACTTGCCCGCAGCTG
>OLFU01001337.1_pt1 | contig 24466 bp, 15 predicted proteins | sample 1605161 | NCBI WGS metagenome assembly OLFU01 (sample SAMEA3888914, study PRJEB22519) | human gut metagenome | biome: human gut; feature: human-associated habitat; material: faeces | place: Denmark | collected 2011
CTTCGGGACATTTCCCCTTGACAAGGGGAATCGGCCTCGCAATGACAGGCTTTTTTGACAGTCTGAATTATACTTCAAAACGTACCGTGTGTAAACATAAGATACGTAATAGGCTCCTGCTTTTGGCAATGCATATACATCATAGCATTGCGTCTCTCTTGGATTTACTTATCATATTTATGATATCATGGGTAAAGTGCGCCAGACAAGCGCCGGACGGTTTCTTATCTTTTGTGCGGCTGCTCCGCCAAAATTGTGGATATTTCTCGGGACATGGGGCGTTTTTCGCCGGTTTTCCTGCACTTTCGTAAGAACCTCCACATTCTTCTTTCTCCCCCGGCAGGAACTTTAGTCAGAATTCACTCTTGCAAACAAGGCCGGGATAGGGTATGGTAATAGCAGAAGATTTGCTTGCTTCCTATTTTGGATGTGGAGTAGAGCGGTCGGCTGTGAAGTAGGGCAATGACGTCTGAGTTGGCGTTGTTGTCTCTTTTTTTACCCTGGCCGCCGCGGCTAAAACGGAAAGGATCGGATCATATGAGCGTGAACATCTCTGAAATTTTCGGTGAAAATGTATTCAGCATGTCTGTCATGCGGGAGCGTCTGCCCAAGGCGGCTTACGCCGAAATGCTGGACGTAATGGAGCACGGCGGAAACATCTCCATGGCCACCGCCGACATTGTAGCCAACGCCATGAAGGACTGGGCCGTGGAGAAAGGCGCCACCCACTACACCCATTGGTTCCAGCCCCTCACCGGTGTCACCGCCGAAAAGCACGACTCCTTCATCACCCCCCCCGACGACAGCAAGACCCTGCTGCAGCTGACGGGCAAACAGCTCATCCGGGGCGAGCCTGACGCCTCCTCCTTTCCCTCCGGCGGTCTGCGCTCCACCCACTACGCCCGGGGCTACACCGCCTGGGACATGACCTCCCCCGCCTTTGTGAAGGAGATGTCCTGCGGCACTATCCTGTGCATCCCCACTATCTTTGTCTCCTATAACGGCGAGGCCCTGGACAAGAAGACCCCCCTGCTCCGTTCGATGGAGGCCGTGAGCACCCAGGCCCTGCGCATTCTGCGCCTGTTCGGAAACACCCAGGCCACCCGGGTCACCCCCTCTGTGGGCGCAGAGCAGGAGTATTTCCTGGTGGACCGGGACAAATATTTAAAGCGCCGGGACCTCATCTACACCGGCCGCACCCTGTTCGGCGCCCCCGCCCCCAAGGGCCAGGAGCTGGACGACCAGTATTTCGGCGTGATCCGCTATCGGGTGGGCCAGTTCATGGCCGACCTGAACCAGGAGCTGTGGAAGCTGGGCATCCCCGCCACCACCCAGCACAACGAGGTGGCCCCCGCCCAGCACGAGATGGCCCCCATCTATACCATGTGCAACCTGGCCGTGGACCAGAACCAGCTGGCCATGGAGACCATGAAGCGGGTGGCCACCCGCCACGGTCTGGTGTGTCTGCTCCACGAGAAGCCCTACGCCGGCGTAAACGGCTCCGGCAAGCACGACAACTGGTCCCTCACCACCAACCTGGGTGAGAATCTGCTGGACCCCGGCGACACCCCCAACGAGAATCTCCAGTTCCTGCTGGTCCTCTCCTGCATCATCAAGGCGGTGGACCGCCACGCCGACCTGCTGCGCTGCTCCGCCTCCAACCCGGGCAACGAGCACCGCCTTGGTGCCCAGGAGGCTCCCCCCGCCATCATCTCCATCTTCCTGGGGGATCAGCTGGACAGCGTGGTGGATCAGATCGTATCCAACGCCGACTCTGTGCAGCTTCTGGCCACCACAAAGCTCTATTTCGGCGTGCCCACCGTGCCCCTGATCAAAAAGGATGCCACGGACCGGAACCGTACCTCCCCCTTCGCCTTCACCGGCAACAAGTTCGAGTTCCGCATGGTGGGCTCCTCCGACTCCATCGCCGATGCCAACACCACCCTGAACGCCATCGTGGCCGAGGCCATGTGTGAGGCCGCCGACGTGCTGGAGAAGGCCGACGACTTCAACACCGCCTGCTTCAAGCTCATCCACGACATGCTCTCCGCCCACCACCGGGTCATCTTCAACGGCAACGGCTATTCCGATGCCTGGGTGGAGGAGGCCGCCCGCCGTGGCCTGCCCAACCTGCCCTCCATGGTCAACGCCATCCCCTCTCTGACCACCGAGAAGGCCGAAAACCTGTTCACCAAGTTCAACATCTACACCAAGTCCGAGCTGGAGGCCCGGGCGGAGATCATGTATGAGACCTACGCCAAGGTGCTGAAGATCGAGACCCAGACCATGATCCACATGGCCGGCAAGCACTATATCCCCGCCGCCATCCACTACTGCACCCGTCTGGGCCAGTCCATCGCCGCCGTCACTGGTGCTGGTGTGGCCGCCCCCGTGCAGAAGGAGCTGCTGGAGAAGTGCTCCGCCCTGCTCTCCCAGGCGTCTGAGGCCCTGGAGAAGCTGAAGGTCCTGCTGCCCCAGGTGGACTCCATGGACGACGTGCCCGCCATGGCCATGGCCTATCACGACCAGATCGTCCCCGCCATGGCCGCCCTGCGCAAACCCGTAGACGAGCTGGAGCTGCTGGTGGACAAGGCCATCTGGCCCATGCCCACCTATGGCGATCTGATGTTCGAGGTTTAAACGCGCTTTCTTCCGTTTGCTCATCCCTGCGGCCAGTCTGGTCGGGCGGCGAAAACGCTTCCTTTTTCTGTACCTATCTCCATTGCTTCCTTTCTTTTCTTTCTTCTCCTCTTCTCCGCCGTCCGCCCCAGCTTGCCCAGAGTATTGGGCTTGATCCTTTCTCAGCCCCGCCCGCGCCAGGTTCCAGGCGCAGGCGGGGTGCTTTTTGTCTTTCTTGACTTTTCCCCGGAAAATTTGGTATGATTATAGTGATATATTATGTACGTCACATGCACGAAAAGAGTGAGGAAGGTTTACCATGGCTCAAAAGAAAACCGTCTATGGAAATGAATCTATCTCCGCCCTGAAGGGGGCGGAGCGGGTGCGGAAGCGGCCCGGCGTTATCTTCGGCTCCGACGGACTGGAGGGCTGCGAGCACTCCGTGTTCGAGATCATGTCCAACGCCATCGACGAGGCCCGGGAGGGCCACGGGCGGCTCATCACCGTCACCCGCTTTGCAGACCAGTCCATCCAGGTGGAGGACCAGGGCCGGGGCTGCCCCGTGGACTGGAATGAAAAAGAACAGCGCTTTAACTGGGAGCTGGTCTTTTGCGAGCTGTACGCCGGCGGCAAGTATGACAACACCAGCGGGGACAACTACGAGTATTCCCTGGGCTTAAACGGCCTTGGCTCCTGCGCCACCCAGTATTCCAGCGAATATTTCGATGCTACCATCTGGCGGGACGGCTTTCAGTACTCCCTCCATTTTGAAAAGGGCGAAAACATCGGCGGTCTGCACAAGGAACCCACAGCCCGGGGCAAAAAGACGGGCTCTCTGTTCCACTGGAAGCCCGATTCAGAGGTGTTCACCGATATCAATATCCCGGTGGACTACTATCTGGACGTGATGAAGCGGCAGGCGGTGGTCAACGCAGGCATCACCTTCCGCTTCCGCAACCAGGTGGGCGGCAAGTTCGAGACCACCGATTTTCTCTATGAAAACGGCATCGTGGACTATGTGACCGAGCTGGCCGGGGAGGATGCCCTCACCAAGCCCGTCTTCTGGCAGACAGAGGACCGGGGCCGGGACCAAGCGGATAAGCCGGAGTACAAGGTGAAGCTGTCCGTCTCCTTCTGCTTCTCCAACCGGGTGCAGGTCATCGAGCACTATCACAACTCCTCCTGGCTGGAGCACGGCGGCTCCCCAGACAGGGCGGTGCGGTCCGCCTTTGTCTCTGAGCTGGATGCCTATCTGAAAAGCCAGAACAAATATAACAAAAATGAGAGTAAGATCACCTTTCCAGACATCCAGGACGCGCTGGTCCTGGTCAGCAACAACTTCTCCACCCTGGCCTCCTATGAGAACCAGACGAAGAAGGCCATCAACAACAAATTCGTCCAGGAGGCCATGACCCGCTTTCTTCGGGAGCAGCTGGAGGTCTATTTCACCGAGAACCCCCAGGATGCCCAGCGGATCGCCGAACAGGTGCTCATCAACAAGCGGTCCCGTGAGAACGCGGAAAAGACCCGTCTGAATCTGAAAAAGAAGCTCACCGGCTCTATGGACCTGTCCAACCGGGTGCAGAAGTTTGTGGACTGCCGCACCAAGGACGTGTCCCGGCGGGAGCTGTACATCGTGGAGGGCGACTCTGCCATGGGCAGCGTAAAGCTCAGCCGGGATGCGGAGTTCCAGGGGATCATGCCCGTGCGTGGCAAAATTCTCAACTGCTTGAAGGCCGACTACAGCAAGATATTCAAAAGCGAGATCATCACTGACCTGCTGAAAGTCCTGGGCTGCGGCGTGGAGGTCCAGGACAAGCGGGCCAAGGACCTGGCCACCTTCGACCTGAATAGCCTGCGCTGGAATAAGATCGTCATCTGTACCGATGCCGACGTGGACGGCTTTCAGATCCGCACCCTGATCCTGACTATGCTCTATCGCCTGACCCCCACCCTGATCCAGCAGGGCTATGTCTACATCGCCGAGTCCCCCCTGTACGAGATCACCTGCAAGGACATGCCCTACCCCTTCTTCGCCTACTCTGACAAGGAGAAGAACGACAAAGTGGCCCAGCTGGCGGGGAAAAAGTATGAGATCCAGCGCTCTAAGGGCCTGGGCGAAAACGACCCGGAGATGATGGCCCTGACCACCATGTCCCCCGCCACCCGCCGGCTCATCAAGGTCATGCCCGAGGATGTGGAGCGCACCGCTCAGGTCTTTGACCTCCTCCTGGGCGACGACCTCCAGGGCCGCAAGAGCCACATTGCAGATCATGGATATAAATATCTGGACCTGGCGGATATTTCGTAAAGCTTTATGCCCTGTGGGCTATTCTGACACGGGCATATGGACACGATGTAGGGGCAGATCTTCCTGACACGCCGTAGGGGCGGACCTCCGTGTCCGCCCGTCGATAACCGCCGCACCGCCGATACTCACCCTCATCCGCCCCCTTTTTGTACCCACAGATGCCCCCAATTCCCCCAAATGACACCCCACTCACAAAAAAAACACCCCCTAATTGTACCAGCTGCCCAAAAAGTTCAGATATAATTTGTGCAATATTTTTTCTGTAATTGCGCGTTGAAAAGCAATATGTAACGGATTTTGTAACCGCCGTATGGTATACTCTTGCCATAAAACAAGAGAGGGGAGGACTTGACAGCGTGCAAACCAGAGTCCAGGCGAATGAATACCGGAACACGCTGGTGTGCATCGACTCCTATGTAGACGGTGTGCTGGACGGGCGGCTCTACCACCCACAGCTGCACAGCGGCGAGCAGTTCCACAGCGCCATCCAATTCCTGCAAAAAATGGAGCGGCTGCTGGATGCCACAAAGTTCCCCCAGGCGTTCAGCACCCCCCGGGCCTTCGGCGGAGACGCCGCGGGAAGGGGCGGCGCAGCAGCCGGGACAGGCCCAAAAACGGGAAAGTTGGCCACCTTTACCGTGAGAGTCATCTTCCGACAAAACGCCAGCTGGCAGGGCTCTGTGTCCTGGCTGGAGGGCGAAAACGAACAGCGGTTCCGCAGCGTGTTAGAGCTGCTCCTCCTGCTGGACAGCGCACTGACAAGCGTCAACCGGATGGAGAAAAGCGGCTGACCCAAACCCACGCACAGCAAACTCCACTACCCCAGCGACCCCGGCCCCGGCGGGCCAACGAAAAACACTGACCACGGCAAACCGCCCGAAAGAGCGGGACGCAAAGCCATGGGGGCTAAAGCACTACGCCATGCCAGCCCGGCCGCCAGTATTCCGTTCCTGCGAAAAAAATGAGGAGGAGAACGAAATAATGGGAAACAAACGATTGAAGAAAAGAGCGTATTCGCTCAAGGGCCTTGGCCGCAGAGGACTGTCCATGCTCATGGCTATGGTCATGACCCTCAGCCTGGTCCAGATCAGCGCCTTCGCCACCGATGGCGAGGAGAACGACACCCTCAAGCCCGGGTCTCTTGAAGACAACAACGGCCACGGCATCACCCTGAGCAAGACCGCCGAGCGGGTGGGCGACACCGAGTGGAAGGTCACCGTAAAGGCCGACATCGGTGAGACCCCCATCAAGCAGCAGCCCCTGGACGTGGTGTTCGTCCTGGATAAGTCCGGCTCCATGGCCTGGTGTACGGAAGAACCCCATGAGCACAGCGACAGCTGCTACCAGGAGAAAGATGAGACTGACCCGAGCTATATCCCGAATCATGAGCACAAAGATTCCGAGTACGAGTGGTGGGGTTTTGGTGACTTCTGTCCCTGGAAATGCCCCAACTATGAGCTGGCCTGTGGGCACTACTATGAGGAAGAACATACGCATAGTGGTAACACAACTTGCTACTACAAAGAGACCAAGGATAGTGAGTGGACTGCGTATCCCAGTCGCCTGAGTGCAGCGAAGAGCGCTATGAGCACTTTGGAAGGCAATCTGCCCAACGGCGCTAACGTTCAGTACGTCTCTTTTTCCAGCAATGCCAAGCAGGAAACCAGCCTGAACGATGTGGTTGCCAATGGCGGCACCAACATCATGAGGGGTGTAAATCTGGGCATCGACCTGCTGAACAAGAATCAGAGCACCGTGACCAAGAAGGTGCTGGTCCTGCTGTCCGACGGCAAGGATGATAATGGTAACTACAGCTCCAAAAAGCTGAGAAACTTCAACGGCGACGTGTACACCGTGGGCTTTGCCGTGGACAACCAGAACCTGAAAGGGATGATCAAGGGCGACGGCAAGTACATCTACGCCAAGAATGCCGAAGCGCTGAACTCCGCCTTTACCGAGCTGTCCACCCGCATTGCCGCCATGATCGTGGACCCCATGGGCGACGAGGTGACCTATGTGGACGGCAGCGCCGAAGTCAGTGAAGGTTCTGTTGCCGGCAGCATTTCTGTGGATACCGATGGCCGCACCCTGCGCTGGACCCCCACCAATCAGGACAAGTTCAACAACAGCACCATTGAGTATACCTATAACGTGAAGCTGACCGCCAACGAGAAAAACGGTGACTACACCAACATCGACCTGAACAACACCACCTATCTCCAGTATGGCGTGGAGCAGAACGGCGTGAAGAACGCTTACACCGCCAATTTCCCCATCCCCGCCGGATACTATAAGGTGTCCACCCTGACTGAGAAGTTTGTGGACAAAGACGGAAACGATATCAGCCAGTATGTTGAGCAGCCCCACACCTTCTTCCAGAGCAAGGTCACGGACAACGGCTTGACTGAATTGGTCGTGAATGCCCCCGCCAAGACTCTGGATACCAACGACGAGCACGTCAAATACCTGTATGTGTCCTCTACCCTGGATAAGGCGGATTACGCCTATGATGTGGATTCCGACGGGAATTATGTTGCTGACAGCCTGGATGTGACCGATAAGGCTGAGGCTCACGAGCTGGTCCACGTCTATGAGCGTGCCACTGTGAACAGCGTGGAGTATGTGTACGACGGCGATGTTCCCGAGGACGCTACCGAGCTGACCGACGGTTACGCCAAGACCTGGTACCCCACCGGCACCGAGAACATTGAGGTCCAGCCTGATGCGGAGTCTGAGAAGTACAACTTCTCCGGCTGGGAGAAGATTTCCGGCGAAGCTGAAATCAAGACTGGTGAGGACGGTAAAAAGACTTTCGACCTGGTTTTGAATGAGAACGGCGACATTACTTCCGGCGACGTGGTGTTCCAGGGTTCCTGGACCATCAAGCCCAACTACAGAATCGTTGCGAATTACTACACTGTGACGGACAACGATATCGTGAACGCCCACAAGGACAACGATGTTGTTATGCCCCTGGGTGACCCTGTCTATGAGGACAGCGATGCCAAGACCGAAGAGACCGTGGACAGCAAGTATTATAACTTTGGCGGCGAGTCCTATACCAAGATGGAGCTTGGCGAAGGCAACCCCGCAGGCGTGACCGTAAGCGACTCCACCGTATACGGCATTGTCCCCACCGCTACCGAGGAAGGCACGGTTATTACTGTGAACTTCTACCGCTACAAGGCTTCCGATGCCTATTACACCGTGACCCACAAGTATATTGACGTGGACCCCGATAACGCCGAGAGCGAAGCGGAGACCATCACCTCTGACCGCATCAAGGACACCCACGGCCAGACCGTGACGGCTGACAGCATCACCCCTGACACCAAGAACGGCAAGTATGAGGTAGTTGCCCGCTCCGAGGACATCCTCCTGGACAAGGATCAGGACAAGAACATCACCCTGACCTATAAGCACTATCAGTACCGTGTGACCACCCAGGGCGATGCCGGTGTGGCCAGCCTGACCGAGACCAAGGTCTACGACAAGGGTGACAACGCCCAGGTGAGCTTCACCCTGAACGAGGGCTATCAGGTCAAGTCCGTCACCGACAACGGCACCGACGTGACCGCCCAGGCCAAGAGCGGCACCTATGACATCACCAGCATCGACAAGAACCACGCTGTGGTCGTGACCACCGAGAAGATCAAGTACACCCTGTCCGTGCAGTATATCTTCCCCGAGGGCGAGAAGCCTGCCACCGGGTTCGAGAACTATAACGTGTCTCTGGACTACGGCACCCAGTATGATCCCCATGTGAAGGCCGTGGCCGCCCCCGCCGGTTATACCCGCACCGACAGCGGCAATACCACCGGCGTGATCACCGGCAACACCACCGTGCTTTTCCTGTATGTTCCCAATGGCAACGCCACTGTGAACGTGTATTATCAGCGTGAGAGCGATCTCATGCACCTGCTGTCCCCCAAGAGCCAGTCCGGCCGCATCGGCACCAGCTTCGATGTGAACAGCTGGAAGATCGACTCCATCACCGACGGCGGCAAGATCTATGACCTGGTGGACGGCGCCGAGCACGGCAAGGGCGCCGTGATGACTGGTGAATATAAGCTCGGCGGCACCAACATCTATCTGTATTACACCGAGCGTGCCAAGGCCAACATCACCATCAAGTATCAGAGCGAGGACGTGAACAAGGCCACCTTCACCAAGGCCGACTACACCGCCCAGGGCTATCTGAACACCCAGTATAACATCAGCGGCACCACCTATCTCCCCGAGACCATCACCGAGACCCTGGCTGACGGCTCCACCCGCACCTGGTATTACAGCGGCAAGGATCAGCTGGTCATCACCGGCGCAGAGAAGCTGAACGGTACCCTGACCGGCGACATCACTGTGGTGGCCAAGTATTACCTGAAGCCCACCTACTCCGTCACCGCCACTTACACCACCGTGAGCAACGGCGTCTCCTCCAACCAGACCGATGCCGTCGCCAAGCAGACCGGCGAGGCCGGCCAGAACGTCCCCTTCGACCTGAGCACCTATGTGGTGAAGTACGGCTTCACCAGCAGCAACTATCAGAACGACCTGTCTGTCAACGGCAAGCCTGCCAGCGAGATGCCCGCCATGGAGAAGTTCGGCGACTACGCCGTCACCCTCAGTTATAAGAAGAGCGTGAACAGCGGCGTGAGCACCACCATCCAGCACGAGTTCAAGACCTTCGTGGACGGCGTGGAGACCCTGGACACCACCACCGCTCCCGACGATGCGGTCACCGAGACCTGGGGCAAGACCGTGGACATGAGCAAGTTCTCCAAGGCCGGCCAGGCCGGTTACGAGGGCTACACCGTGGAGAAGTACAGCGCCGAGAACGGCCAGCTCCGTGCCGGCGACAAGGGTACCATCACCTATGTGCGCAACCTGGTCTCCGTGGTGTTCGACCTGAGAGGCGGCACCTGGAACAACAGCCTGAACAACGTGAACTACAACGTGGTCAAGGGCGGCAGCCTGGACAAGGACGGCCAGCAGCCCATCCCCGCCCCCACCAAGGACGGCTTTAAGTTCGCCGGCTGGAGCGCCCAGCCCGACAACGCCGTTCCCACCGGCACCTTTGACCAGCGCACCGTGTTCACCGCCAAGTGGGAGCAGGAGATCGTGGTCACCAAGAGCTACTTCTACACCGTGACCTACAACTACACCGTGACCACCAACGGCACCGTCACCTATCAGGACAGCGAGACCACCCAGGTGCAGGATACCACCAAGGCCAGCCAGACCATCAATGCGTCTGCCACTGCCAGCCACGGCGGCTATACCTTCGACCTGGCCAGCCCTGCGGAGCAGACCGCTGACCTGACCGGCACCACCCGGGAGGCCCCCCACCAGTTCGTGGTGAACTATGTGCTCACCGTGAACAACGGCGGCGGCGGCCGGGACGACCGGGACGACGACCGGCCCGCACCCAACCCCGACCCCGACACCGAGATCAAGGACGACGACGTGCCCAAGAGCGACCTGCCTGAGCAGCCCGTAGAGATCCCTGACGAGGAGACCCCCAAGGCCGACCTGCCCCAGGCCCCTGTGGACATCCCCGACGAGGACACCCCCAAGGCCGACGTGCCCAAGACCGGCGACACCATGGGTCTGTGGGTGATGGCCGCTGCGGCCTCCGGCGCTGGCCTGATCTGGCTGAACCTGACCGGCAAGAAGCGCAAGGACGACAACGGCTAAGCCAACGTCAAACCCAAAGCAACCAGGGCCCGGACTTCCCGTCCGGGCCCTTCCCCATTTCACTACCCCCAGGAGGAGAAGCCATGAAACCGAACTTCCGAAAAGCCCTGACCGCCCTGCTGGCGGTGGTCTGCGCCCTCTGCCTGGGCAGAACGGCCCTCCAGCTGGTGCAGTACCGCCAGGGGGACGAGACCTATGCCCAGGCCCAGGAGCTGGCCGGGCTGCCAGACCTGCCCGACCTGCCGGCGGCGGACGTGACCGGCGGGAGCGGCGAGACTTCTGGCTCCGCCGGTGCCGACGGGACGGAGGAGGCCCCGGAGGAGGTCCCCGTGTGGCAGGACCCCTACGCCCAGGCGCTGAAAGACATGGACTTCTCCGCCCTGCGGCAGCAGAACCCGGACGTGCTGGGCTGGATCCTCATCCCCGGCACCCGGGTGTCCTACCCCGTGGTCCAGGGGACGGACAACAGCTACTATCTTGACCACACCTGGCGGGGCGGGAAGAACTCCGTGGGGGCCATCTTCATGGACTATCGGAACAGCGGCGATCTGAGCGACTTCAACACCATCATCTACGGCCACCGGATGAACAACCGCTCCATGTTCGGCACCCTGAGCCAGTACAAAAGCCGCAGCTATTGGCAGGCCCACCCCTATGTGTACCTCACCGACGACAGCGGCACCCACCGGTATGAGATCTTCGCCGCCGGGGAGGTGAGCGTGGACAGCGACGTCTACCGCCTGGGGCTGCGCAGCAGCAGCGGCCGCCAGAGCTTTTTGGACAGCTGCCTGTCCCTGTCCGCCCTGAACACCGGGGTGACACCCCATGTGTATGACAAGGTGCTGACCCTGTCCACCTGCACGGGAAACGGCCACGCCACCCGCTGGGTGGTCCAGGCCGTCTGCCCCGGCCAGCCCCCCCAGACCCAGCCGGAGGAGCCCGTTCAGCAGCCGGAGCAGCTCCCGGAGCCTGCGCCGCAGCCCGAGGAGAGCGTCCAGCCCCCGGACACCTCCCAGCAGAGCCCGGCGGAGCAGGAGCCGCCGGAGCCGGAACCGGCCCCCTCCCAGGACATCCGCCCCGAGGAGCGCACAGAAGAGGAACCCTGAAACAAACCGCCCGGCCAAACAAAATTTGGCCGGGCGAAAAATTTTGCTTTACAATTCCAAAAAATCTGCTATAATAATTAAAGTCCTGTGAAAACAGAATATGGGCCTGTAGCTCAGCTGGGAGAGCGTTCGGTTCGCATCCGAGAGGTCGACGGTTCGATCCCGTTCAGGTCCACCAAAAATAAGGCAAGCGTTTGTGTCGCTTGCCTTGTTTTTATGTCAAGAGCCGGATCGGCGCAGGAGACCAGGTGCGCCGCCCTCTCAAAGCTCTTTCGGGCAAAATGACGAAGAAAAAGCGCGGGAGTTTTTTCTGCGCTTGTTCAGTCTTTAAGCTGAACTTGCTGGGGCGGCGCTTTAAGACGGAAAAACCGGGCGGGTCTGGAGGAGCGTGTGTTCAGTCTCTCTGCCCTGCTAAAGCTGAAAAGTTCCATAAAACAGAGATTGCCTTCTTCCCGCAACTATGTTAAACTGGACAAACTTGCTTGAAACATACTGATATTTAGGAGAATGTGAAGTTATGGAGACGCATCATCACAAGCGCAGCGCCTTTTCCGGAAAGCTGGGATTCGTCCTGTCGGCGGCGGGGGCTTCGGTGGGCCTGGGGAATATCTGGCGCTTTCCCTATCTGGCGGCCAAATACGGCGGCGGAATTTTTCTGCTGATCTATATCATTCTGGCCGTTACCTTCGGCTATACCATGATCATGGCGGAGACCGCCCTGGGCCGCATGACCAAGAAGAGCCCCGTGGGTGCCTTTTCCGCCTTCGGCAAAGGGCCTGGGCTGTCCTTCGGCGGATGGATCAACGCCATTATCCCTATCCTCATCGTGCCCTATTACTCGGTCATCGGCGGCTGGGTCATCAAGTATCTGGTGGAGTATCTTCGGGGCGGCGGCTCTGCCCTGGCCCAGGACGGCTATTTTTCCGGGTTTATCTCCAACGGCGTGTCGGTGGAGCTGTGCTTTCTGGCATTCGCCCTGTTCACCCTGGCCATCATCTTTGCCGGGGTGCGCAACGGGGTAGAGCGGGTGTCCAAGTGCATGATGCCCGTGCTGGCGGTGCTGTCCGTTATCATTGCAGTTTACTCCGTCACCCGGCCCGGGGCTCTGGCGGGGGTGAAGTATTTCCTGGTGCCCAATCTGGACAACTTCTCCTGGATGACGGTGGTGTCCGCCATGGGGCAGATGTTCTATTCCCTGTCCATCGCCATGGGCATTCTCATCACCTTTGGTTCCTACATGAAAAAGGACGTATCCATTGAGGATTCCACCACCAACGTGGAGATTTTCGACACTGCCATCGCCATTATGGCGGGCCTGATGATCATTCCCGCCGTGTTCGCCTTCTCCGGCGGCGACCCGGACACCCTGCAGGCCGGCCCCGCCCTGATGTTCATCACCATCCCTAAGGTGTTCGACAGCATGGGCATGGGCACGGTGGTGGGCGTGCTGTTCTTTGTGCTGGTGCTGTTTGCCGCCGTGACCAGCTCCATCGCCCTGACGGAGAGCGCCGTGTCCACCTTTGAGGACGAACTGGGCTGGAAGCGGCACAAGTCCACCCTGCTCATCGGCGTCATCATGGTGGCCCTGGGCAGCCTGTCCGCCCTGGGCTATGGCCCTCTGGGGGAGGTGACGGTGTTCGGAATGCAGTTTTTGGACCTGTTCGACTTTTTGACCAACTCCGTCATGATGCCCATCGCCGCCATCGCCATCTGCCTGCTGGTGTCCCGGGTGATCGGCGTGGAGAAGATCGAGGAGGAGGTCACCCAGGAGGGCGGCCGCTTCCGCCGGAAGGCCATCTTCAACTTTATGATCCGGTATCTCTGTCCCCTGTTTGCCGCCATCATCCTGGTCAGCTCCGTGGCAAACGCCCTGGGTTGGATCAAGATGTGAGTAGCGCAGAAAGCCGTCCCCCCATTGGAGGACGGCTTTCTGGTTTTATCTCGCATCTTGCTCAGCGCCCGGCGCCGGACGATGGTTGTATTTCTCAAACAACCGGAAGTACACTTCCAGCGAGCCCCGGCACATGGGACCGACGATGTGCTTTCCGGTGGGAGAATCTCGATACCAGTAGCTTAGCTCTCGGTTTGACACTGGTTCATCAAATTTGCTTGAAAAATAGGTCAGTAAAAACACTGTGCCGTCGGTAAGGTAAAAGTCACAGTCATATAAGACGCCGCCGCCCATTCCAATTCCGCGAAGGATTTCCTTGAGGTTTGTCCCCTTATTTTGCATGGCGTTTGCTTCATCAATCAGTGCCTGTATCTCACCGGGATCATATATCGTCCCACGTCCAGGACAGTGTGAGCAGCTGATTTGAACATATTCTACTTCCTGGGCAGAGAAATCAATGATATGGACAGTTCCCCAACCGAAAAGCCAATACCACAGAAACGGCGCAGCGATCACCAGCAGCAGGCGGGCAATGGGCAAGATGCGCTTTTTCGTCATGGGAACCACTTCCTTTCCAAATATACCGGGAAGAAGCCTGATGCGGCTGAATCAACTATTTTAATGAAAATCGCTCATGCTTTTTTGTTTCATTGTACTATATCGAGAATATTCTGGCAAGAGAGAACGACGAAAAAGGTACGCTGTTCTCTCTTGATTTTTTGTCCCCTTTTCCCGTCGACTTCCGGCGCAAAATCTTGAAAACAGGGCGTAGGTGTGGTAAAATACAATGATATTTTATCTTCCGAGGAAAGCGAGGTGTGTCCATGTATCTCAAGGCGCTGATGCTCCAGGGCTTTAAGTCCTTTCCGGAAAAGACGGTGCTGACCTTTGACCAGAGCATCACCGCCATCGTGGGGCCCAACGGCTCGGGCAAGTCCAACCTGTCTGACGCAGTGCGCTGGGTCATGGGGGAGCAGTCCACCCGGGCCCTGCGGGGAGGCCGGATGGAGGATGTGATCTTCGGCGGCACCGCCAAGCGGCGGCAGACGGGCTATGCCCAGGTGTCTCTGGTGCTGGACAACAGCGACCACCGGCTGCCCCGGGAGGAGAACGAGGTCATGGTCACCCGGCGGTATTACCGCTCCGGGGAGAGCGAATACTACATCAACCGGGATGCGGTGCGCCTGAAGGATGTCAGCGAGCTGTTTCTGGACACCGGCCTGGGCCGGGAGGGCTATGCCATCATCGGCCAGGGCCGCATCGACGAGATCCTGTCCCAGCGGTCCACCGACCGGCGGGAGGTCTTTGAGGAGGCGGCGGGCATCTCCCGTTTCCGCCACCGGAAGGAGGAGGCCCAGCGCAAGCTGGAGCGCACCGACGAGAACCTGCTGCGGGTCAACGATAAGGTGGACGAGCTGGAGCTTCAGCTGGAGCCGCTGCGGGCCCAGCGGGACAAGGCCAAGAAGTATCTGATGCTGCGGGACGAGCTGCGGGGGCTGGAGATCGCCGTGTGGCTGGACAGTCTGGAGCACATCCGGGCGGGGGTCATCCAGCTGGAGACCGACCTGCAGAGCGCCACGGTCCAGCGGGACGGGGCCAAGTCCGCCCAGGAGGCCGCCTATGCCGACGCAGAGGACTGCGCCCGGCAGATGCAGGAGCACGACGTGACCGCCGACGGTCTGCGCCGGCAGGAGCAGCAGCGCCAGGAGCAGGCCGGGGCGCTGGAGTCCGCCGTGGCCGTGCTGAACAGCTCCATCGCCCACAACGACGAGTCCGCCCGGCGCATCCGGGCCGACCTGCAGCAGCAGGAGGGCCGGGAGGGCTCGCTGGCCGCCCAGATCGACCAGCGCAGGGCCCGCCTGTCGGAGATCGAGGGCCAGCTCACCGCCGGGGCCCAGGCCATTCGGGCCCAGCAGGAAAAAGCGGAGGAGAACGCCCGCTCCGCCGGACAGCTGGAGCAGGAGCTGGAGCGCCTGCGGGACAGCCAGGCCCTGGCTCAGGCGGATGCCGCCGAGACCCGGGCCCTGCGCTCGGCGCTGGCCGCCGCCGCCCAGGAGGTGCTGGACCGGGATGAGGCCGTCCGCCGGGAGCTGGCCGAACTGGAGGAGCAGTCCGCCGCCGCCCAGACGCAGCTGGCCCAGGCGCAGGAGGAGCAGGAGCAGGCCAAGCAGTCTTTGGACCAGGGGCGCAATGCCGCCCAGGGCTATGCTCTGCTGGAGGAGAAGCGCCGGAAAAAGGCGGAGGGCTGCAAAGAGTCCCACATGAAGGCCCAGATGGAGGAGAACGCCCTGGCTGCCCGCATCCGCCTGCTGTCCGACATGGAGCGGCAGCGGGAGGGCTTCTCCCGGGCGGTAAAGCTGGTGATGGACCAGGCGGACCGGGGCGTGTTAAAGGGCGTCCACGGCCCGGTGGCCGGACTGGTGAAGGCCCCGGACCGGGTGGCCCTTGCCATCGAGACCGCCCTGGGCGGGGCCATGCAGAACATTGTGGTGGACCGGGAGGAGGACGGCAAGGCCGTCATCCAGTTCCTGAAGCGCCGGGAGGGCGGCCGGGCCACCATTCTGCCCATTGCGACAATTCGGCCCCACACCCTGCGGGAGGGGGAGGCCCTGTCCCGTCAGCCCGGCTTTGTGGGGGTGGCGGACCGGCTGGTCTCCTTTGACGGGCGCTATCAGAATATCTTTTCCAATCTGCTGGGCCGGGTGGCGGTGATGGAGGACTTGGACCACGCCATTGCGGCGGCCCGGAAGTTTGGCTACCAATTCAAAATCGTCACCCTGGACGGGCAGATGCTCAACCACGGCGGCTCCATGACCGGCGGCTCCGCCGTGAAGGGGGCTGGCATCCTCAGCCGGGCCAACGAGCTGGAGCAGCTGGAGGGCAAGCGGGCGGAGCTGGCCGGGCACACCGCCCAGTGGGCCCGGCAGCTGGCCGATGCCCAGCGGGAGGCCGCCGCTGCCGCCTATCAGCGGCAGACCGCCCAGGAGCAGCTGCGGGAGTTTGAAAACGCCGTTTTGCTCGCCCAGGGCCGCATCCAGCGCTCCCAGGGGGAGAAAAACGAGTTAGAGCGGCGGCAGACCGCCCTGCGGGGGGAGCTGGAGCAGCTTCAGGCCCGCTCGGCCAAGATCGACGCCGATGCCCAGGCCGCCCAGGCCCGGCTGACTCAGTTGGAGGGGGCGGCCCAGGACAGCCGGGATGCCCAGGCCCGGCAGGACCGCCGCCGGAGCGACTTAAAGACCCGGGCGGAGGAGCTGACGGCGGAGCTGTCCCAGCTCACCGCCGCCCAGGCCGCCTTAGAGGCGGAGCGGGAGGCCACCCGGGCCGGACTCTGCGAGCTGGAGCGGCTGCGGGAGAGCCTGGCGGGGGACCGTGCCCAGAGCCAGAGCCTGGTGGCCGAATACGAGACGAAAAATCAGGGCTTCTCCAAGGAGATCGAAGAGAAGCAGAGCGCCCTGGCCGCCCTGCGGGAGGAGAGCCGCCGGTGCGCCCGGCAGCTGGAACAGCTGAACGCCGCCCGGCTGGAGCTGGAGGGCCGGCGGGTGCGGGCCACCCGGGAGAGCCAGGCCCGCAGCGACGAGCTGCTGCGGCTGGAGGCCGAGGTGTCCCGTCTGAGCCAGAAGAAGTCCGCCGCCGCCATGGAGGAGAAGCAGCTTCTGGACAAGCTGTGGGAGAGCTATGGCCTGTCCCACGAGGCCGCCCGGCGGCAGCGGCAGGAGCTTACTTCCATCCCCGCCGCCAACCGGCGCATCGGGGAGCTGAAACGAGCTATTTCTGCCCTGGGCCAGGTGAACGTGGGCGCAGTGGAGGAGTTTGACCGGGTGAACCAGCGCTATACCTATCTCATCGGACAGCGGGATGACGTGGAGCGGGCCCGCCGGGACTTAGAGCGCATCATTTCCGGCCTCACCGGGGAGATGAAGACCATCTTTCAGCGGGAGTTTGCCCGCATCAACGAGGCCTTCGGCCAGACGTTTGTCGAGCTGTTCGGCGGGGGCAAAGCCCGATTGGAGCTGGAGGACCCCAACGACGTACTGGGCTGCGGCATCGACATCAAGGTCCAGCCTCCCGGAAAGGCGCTGAAGACCATCACGCTGCTGTCCGGCGGCGAGAAGGCCTTTGTGGCCATCGCCCTGTACTTTGCCATCTTAAAGGTGCGGCCCACCCCCTTTGTGGTCATGGACGAGATCGAGGCCGCTCTGGACGACAACAATGTGGCCCGCTTTGCCCAGTATATGCGTACCGTGGCGGACAAGACGCAGTTTATCGTCATCACCCACCGCCGGGGAACGATGGAGGAGGCGGACGCCCTGTATGGCGTGACCATGCAGGAGCAGGGGGTCAGCCGGATGCTGTCCCTGAATTTGAACAAGCTGGAACGGGAATTGGACCTGCGCTGAATCGCAGGCGGAGGAGATCAGATTGAACGAAAACGAGAAGAAAAACGGCTGGCTGTCCATTCTGGGCTATGTGGCCCTGATCGTGGTGCTGTTCATCGGCATCAAGGTGGTCTTTGCCGGGCTGGGCCGGGTCATCCCCAAGACGGAGGACATCCAGCCCCAGTTCACCGCCCTGAACAACCGGGAGGGCCAGCAGGTGAGCTACAGTCTGCGGCTGCTCACCGACGAGGAGATGCAGTCGGAGGAGGTCGGGCACTGGCTGGACCGGGCCCGGGAACAGGCCGAGCCGGACACCGGGGCATACTGGCTGGTGCGGCTGGAGGAGGACGACTATCTCCTGTGTCTGCCGGACCAGGACAGGAGCCTGTCCCCGGGCAGCTTTACCGCCACCGAGGAGCGGGACCCGGACGGTATGATCGCCCTGGTCCTCCGCGTCCGCACCCCGGAGACGGGGGAGAGCGTGGAGCCGGGCAGTCAGCTGTTCTGCCTGCGTACCCAGTCCAACCAGTGGAAGGGTGTGCGCCTGCGGGTCATCGTGGACGGACGGGAGCAGGCGGTCAGCAAGCTGGCCCAGCAGAACGGACAGCTGTATTCCACGGAAGAGGTATACGTGGGACGGGATCAATAATTTTTTGATCGGCCCTCTCCGTCCAGTGTGCGCACTGGGCACCTCCCCCAAAGGGGGAGGCAAGGGGCGGATGGCCGAAAATTGCCCTTGGCTCCCCCTTTTGGGGGAGCTGGCACGGCGTAAGCCGTGACTGAGAGGGACATCATGATCAGAAGGGAACAGAAATCATGGGTTTTTTTGACAAGCTGAAGAAGATCAACATTTTTTCCACCCTGGCACATCTGGGCTCGGAGCTGAACGACGACTTTTATGACGAGCTGGAGGAGTCCCTCATCCTGGCGGACACGGGGATGGACGTGACCCTGGAGCTGGTGGCCGAGCTGCGCCGCCGGGTGCGGTCTGAGGGCATCAAGACCCTGGAGGAGGCCCGCGCCTGTATGTGCCGGGTCATCGCCGATGCCATGAACGTGGGGGACGGGGCGCTGGATCTGTCCACCACCCCGTCGGTGGTGCTGTTCATCGGTGTCAACGGCGTGGGCAAGACCACCACCATCGGCAAGATCGGTGCCCAGCTGCGGCACCAGGGGAAGAAGGTCCTCTTCTGCGCCGCCGACACCTTCCGGGCCGCCGCTGCCGAGCAGCTGACCATCTGGGCCGAGCGGGCCGGGGTAGACATCGTCAAGCAGCACGAGGGGGCCGACCCCGCCGCCGTGGTCTTTGATGCCACCTCCGCAGCCCGTGCCCGCCGCAGCGACGTGGTGCTGGTGGACACCGCCGGGCGGCTGCACAACAAGCAGAACCTGATGAACGAGCTGAACAAAATTTCCCGGGTGGTGGACCGGGAGCTGCCCGGCTGCGCCCGGGAGACCCTGCTGGTGCTGGATGCCACCACCGGCCAGAACGGCCTCATCCAGGCCAAGCAGTTCCAGCAGGCCGCCGGGATCACCGGCATCGTCCTGACCAAGCTGGACGGCACGGCCAAGGGGGGCATCGCCATCGCCATCGCCAAGGAGCTGGGGGTCCCCGTGAAATACGCCGGTGTGGGCGAGGGCATCGACGATCTGAAGCCCTTCGACGCCATGGACTTTGCCCAGGCGCTGATTTAAGGGAAGTTTTCCACCGTTCAGATGGAAAATGTGGAAACAGAGTCGAATTTTCGGGAAAGACAGAAAATTTACATGCTGTTCATCCTTTTCCGGGATGGGGCATACTAGAATGAAAAGAGAGAGGAAGCGGAACACGATGGCACGCATTGACCAGAGAGCATTTGACCAGCTGCGGCCCATGGAGATCATCCCCAACATCAACAAATTTGCGGAGGGCTCCTGCCTCATCCGCTGCGGCAACACCCATGTGCTGTGCTGCGCCAGCGTGGAGGAAAAAACCCCGCCCCACGTCCCCGAGGGGGAGGGCTGGGTGACGGCGGAATATTCTATGCTGCCCCGGGCCAACCGGGAGCGCTCCCGCCGGGATATCTCCAAGCTGAAGCTGTCCCCCCGCAGCGCCGAGATCCAGCGCCTGGTGGGCCGGGCCCTGCGGGCTGCGGTGGACCACAAAAAGCTGGGGGAGCGGACCATCACCATCGACTGCGACGTGCTCCAGGGAGACGGCGGCACCCGCACCGCCAGCGTCACCGGGGGCTATGTAGCCCTGGCGCTGGCTTGCAAAAAGCTGATGGCCCAGGGGCTGCTGACCGAGGACCCCCTGTTGGGCAGCGTGGCCGCCGTGTCCGCTGGCATCGTGAACGACCAGCTGCTGCTGGACCTGTGCTATGAGGAGGACTCCGCCGCCCAGGTGGACCTGAACTGCGTGATGACCGACCGGGGCCAGCTGGTGGAGATCCAGGGCACCGGCGAGGGCCGCTCCTTTACCATTGAGGAGCAGCGGGGGCTGGTGGACCTGTGCGCCAAGGGCATCCGGGACATCATGGCCATCCAGCAGGCGGCCATCCGCCAGGGGGGAGAGCGCTGACATGGCACAGGTTTTCGAGATGCTCATGCTCATCCTGTTTGGCCTGTCCTGGCCCTTCAACATCGCCAAGTCCCTGAGATCCCGCACCGCCAAGGGCAAGAGCATCTACTTTGAGATGGTCATCATCGTGGGCTATCTGTGCGGCATCGCCGGAAAGATCGTGGGGCACAACGTGACCTATGTGGTGGCCTTTTACATCATTGACATCGCCATGGTCTCTACCGACCTGGCCCTGACCTTCCGCAACCGGGCTCTGGACCGGGCGGCGGAGCGCTGAGGAGGAACTACATGAAACTGGTATTGGCCAGCAAGAATGAAAAGAAGCTGGCAGAGATGAACGCCATTTTGTCTGAGCTGGGGGTGGAGGTCTGCTCCGAGGCCCAGGCCGGGGTGGATGTGGACGTAGAGGAGACGGGCACCACCTTTGAGGAGAACTCCCTGCTGAAGGCCAGGGCCGTGATGGAGGCCAGCGGCCTGCCCGCCATCGCCGACGACTCCGGCCTGTGCGTGGATGCCCTGAACGGTGCCCCGGGGGTGTACTCCGCCCGCTATGGCGGCCCGGAGCTGGACGACACCGGGCGCTATCGCCTGCTGCTGGAAAATCTCCGGGGGCAGACGCCCCGGACGGCCAAGTTCGTCTCGGTAATCACCTGCTGCTTCCCCAACGGGGACGTGATCACCGCCCGGGGGGAGTGCCCCGGCACCATCGCCTTTGCCCCCATGGGGGAGGGCGGCTTTGGCTATGACCCGGTGTTCTTCATCCCCGGGCTGAAAAAGACCTTTGCCCAGCTGTCCGCCCAGGAGAAGAACGCCATCTCCCACCGGGGCCGGGCTCTGGCCCTGTTCCAGCAGAAGCTGAAAGACTATTTCAAGTAAGATCAGCGCCCCGCCCGGCAGGGCGGGACGAAAACAGAAAAAATATGTTATCAGAGGAGAAAGAACAGACTTTATGGAACTGACAAGCAAACAGCGGGCCCAGCTGCGGGGCCTGGCCAACAACATCGACACCATTCTCATCGTGGGAAAGGACGGCATCGGCGACAACCTGGTCAAGCAGGCCAACGACGCCCTGGAGGCCCGGGAGCTCATCAAGGGCCGGGTGCTGGAGAACTCCCTGCTCTCCCCCCGGGAGGCGGCCCAGCAACTGGCCCCCCTGACCAGCAGCGAGGTGGTGCAGGTCATCGGAACAAAATTCGTGCTGTATCGTCCGACCCACAATAAGGACAAAAAGGACAAGATCGTTCTGGTGCCGGACAAGAAGAAAAAGCCCGCGGACCGTTAACACACAGGGCAGGGGAAGCTCCTGCCCGGAAAGGCGGCGTAAACATGAAGATCGGAATTTACGGCGGCACCTTCAACCCGCCCCATCTGGGGCACATGGCGGCGGCAAAGGCGGCGGTGGCCGCCCTGGGACTGGACAAGCTGCTGCTCATCCCGGCGGCCATCCCGCCCCACAAGGCCCTGCCCAGTGATACCCCGGCCCCGGAGCACCGGCTGGCCATGGTGGAAAAGTGGGCCGACGGGATGGGCGCAGGGGTAGAGGTATCTGCCCTGGAGCTGGAGCGGGAGGGCAAGAGCTATACCTCCGACACCCTGCGGGCCATCCGCCAGACCTATCCAGACGCAGAGCTGTGGCTGCTCATGGGCACGGACATGTTCCTCACCCTGCACCTGTGGCACGAGCCGGAGGTCATCCTCTCTCTGGCGGGCATCTGTGCCTTTGGCCGCACGGAGCAGGACGGCGAGGCCCTGTTCGCTCCCCAGCGGGAGCATCTGCAAAAGAACTTTGATGCGAAGATCACCACCATCACCCTGCCTGGGCTGGTGGACATCTCCTCCACCCGGCTGCGGGAGCAGCTGGAAAACGGCGGGGGAGGGCAGTATCTGCTGCCCAGCGTCTATGGCTACATTCTGATGCATCGGCTGTACGGCACAAAGGCCGACCTGAAAAATCTGGACCTGAACCAGCTGCGGGCCTGTTCCTATTCCATGATGCGTGCCAAGCGCATCCCCCATGTCATGGGCGTGGAGGAGGAGGCGGTGAAGCTGGCCCAGTGCTGGGGGGCCGACCCGGAGCTTGCACGCCGGGCGGGCATCCTACACGACTGCACCAAGTATTACGAGCTGCCGGAGCAGCTGGATATCTGTGAAGAATACGGGGTGCGGCTGGATGCGCTGGAACAGAAGGCTGTGAAGCTGCTCCACTCCAAAACCGGGGCCTGCATCGCCCGGGGAGTATTCGGCCAGCCGGATGCGGTTTACGACGCCATCTTCTGGCACACCACGGGCAAGGCGGACATGACCACCCTGGAGAAGGTCCTGTACATCGCCGACTATATGGAGCCAAACCGGGACTTTGACGGCGTGGAGCGACTGCGCCATCTGGCCTATACCGACCTGGACAAGGCCATGCTGCTGGGGGTGGAGATGACCATCCAGGAGATGCAGCAGCGCCAGGTCCCCATCCACACAAACACGCTGCAGGCCAGAGACTGGCTGCGCCAGCACGGAGTTACCACAGAGGACTGAGAACATGAACGAGTACAGAAACAGATCAGGGCGGCGGATGGCACAGCCCCATCAAAAGACGGGCCTTTGGACCCAGTACCGCCGGTGGGTGGCCGGGCTTACCCGGGCAGAGCGCATCCGTTATCGCCTGCTGCAGGGGGCGGTGATCATCTCCCTGATCATCATTGCGGCTTTCTTGATCCTGCAAAGCTGGATCCGGGTGCCCGAGCTGCCCAATGTAGATGCCGAGGGCGGGGATATCCTGTCCAGTGATGTCAGCGGAGAGATGCCCAGCGTGGCCAAGAGCGGACGGAAGGACGGGATGTATACCTTCCTCCTGGTGGGTAAGGACACCGCCGGCGGCGGCAATACCGATACGATGATCTTGCTCACCTATGACACGGTGAACAAAAAGATGTACGGCCTGAGTCTGCCCCGGGACACCATGGTCAACGTGAGCACCACCAGCAAGCGCCTGAATGCGGTGTACAACTATAACAAGGGCAAGGACAAGAGCACCCAGGTGAAAAACGGTATGGCCGCCCTGAAAAAAGAGGTGAGCCGCCTGACGGGCATCACCCCGGACTTCTACGTCATCGTGGAGTGGGAGGCCATCGGAAAATTGGTGGATGCCGTGGGCGGCGTGGAGTTTGAGGTCCCCTTCGACATGAATTATGACGACCCAACCCCCGGTCAGGACCTGCACATCCACCAAAAGGCGGGGCTGCGCCTGCTCAGCGGCGACGATGCCATGCAGGTCATCCGCCACCGGAAGAACAACGACGGCAGCCACTCCGACGGCGATGTGGGCCGCCTGAAGATCCAGCAGTCCTTCTTAAAGGCGGCAGCCAAAAAGTGCCTCCAGCCCGCTACCCTGCTGAAAGTCCCGGAGCTGGCCAAAATTTTCTCTCAGAATGTGACCACCGACCTGACGGTAGGCAATATTCTGGCCTTTGCCCAGCTGGCCAGCGGCATGGACGCGGAGCAGGATGTGGACTTCATCACCGCCCCCCTGGGCAGCTCCTTTATGTACAAGGGGGCCTCTCTGGTCACCCTGGACCCGGACGAACTGCTCCAGGTCCTGAACGAGCACATGAACCCCTATCACCAGGACATCCAGCGCAGCGACCTGCAGCTGGTGTATAAGACCGGCAGCGGTACCCTGGCCGTGACCAGCGGGAAGCTGCTGCTCAGCGGAAACACCACCTCCTCTTCCTCCGGCAGCGGCAGCAGCAAGCCCAGCACCTCCGGCGGGAAGAACGACACCACGACCACCACCCCCAGCCAGGAGGAACCCGCTGACACTTCCGAGCCCGTCACCCCGGAGGAGCCGAAGGACAACAGCGGTCAGACCAGCACAGAGCCAACCCCGACCCCGACCCCGGAACCCACCCCTCAGCC
>OLFU01001348.1_pt1 | contig 24264 bp, 26 predicted proteins | sample 1605161 | NCBI WGS metagenome assembly OLFU01 (sample SAMEA3888914, study PRJEB22519) | human gut metagenome | biome: human gut; feature: human-associated habitat; material: faeces | place: Denmark | collected 2011
CTTCGATGACGCCGTCAGCTGCGAGCTGCGATACTGCATCGTATGCCCAGTGGTCTGCCGGGACATCCGAGAACGGATTGGCAGCTGCGAACGTCGTGCTTGCAGCGCCGACAACGAGTGCCGTAGTGAGTGCGGATACCAGAGTCTTCTTCATATTGAACTCCCCCTAAAAGTGATTGTTTCGCATCGCTCTTTTATGAGTGTCCATGTTTCCTCATATTCCCCCGCGATGCCTTCTTCTTGTTTCATATTGAAACTGTTTTTAGTATAACATATGGTAACGGTTTCTGCAAGCGTTTACATTTATTTTCTTTATAAAATCATATTTTCTAACAATCAAATAAATCAAAAAAGCGCCATCTGACCTGCCAATAAGCAGGCCAGATGGCGCTGATCCGTGACCCTAGCGGTCATCGACAGTCAATCCCGGATGGAATCGCGTCGGATGTCTTCTTCAATCAATTGCTGCAGCCGCGCCTCGGTCATGTCGGACTCCGAGTAGACGGTCAGCCCGTGCTGGCGCAGCAGCTCTGTCGCCGCACCGGCGCCGCGTATCTTCCGGCCTGAGAAACTGCCATCGTAGATGCGATGGACGCCACAGGACGGGCTACCATCCTTGAGGATGGCCACCTCTGCGTGATACGCCTCGGCAATCCGCAGGATCTTCTGGGCGCCGAGCAGCAGGGAGGAAGTCAGGTCACGGCCCGTCGCGTCGACAGCCCGCGCCCTGCCCTCAAGGAGCTTGCGCCCCGTGCCGTACTGGATCTCCATTGGCGGGCGCGGCACGGGCAGCATCGCGAAGCACTCCGGGCAGACTGCGACAAAGCGCCCGCGCGCACTACAGGCCTGTAGCAGCGCGTCATCGTTGCTACCGCCGTTGTACTTGACCTTGTGCCCTAAAAGGCATGCACTGACAAGGATCATCGAACTCCCTCCTCTATCCTCCAGTATATCGACACACCGTCAGCTAAAGAGCCCGCCATGAATTGCCTGAGGCGCCTGGAACGGCACAATGCGCACGCCGAGATGGCGCGCGAGCGCCTCCATGCTCGTATCCGCAAGCTCACGCCCCGCGCAGATGGGGATAGCCGCACAGGCCTTGGCATCCTCGAGGGCGTCGTGATGACGGAAGTGCAGGTTGAGGTATGCGCCGACCGTGCCGAGCTTGTGGTTGGCCAAGTTTGGCCAGGCCCGGCGCGCAATCGCGACGGTATCGCAGTACGAGAACACCGGAGCCTGCAGACCGTGATGCGTGAGACAGGCGCGCAGGACGCCCATGTCAAACTTCGCGTTGTGCGCGACGACGAGCTGCCCTGCAAGATGCGCCTCGAGTTCCGGCCAGATGCCGACAAAATCGGCGGCATCTGCCGTATCGGCCTCTGACAGCCCGTGAATCTGCGTGTTGAAGTAGCTGTACCGGTTCGCCGGCGGCTGGATCAAGGTGTAGTATGAATCCACCATCACGCCCGCGCGGATGGTCACGACAGCCACACTGCAGGCAGAATCCCGCGCGCCCGTAGCCGTCTCAAAGTCAATTGCCGTAAAGTCCATCATTTTCTCTTGCTCTTGAGGTATTCGTCGATGGCGGCAGCAGCCTTGCGGCCAGCCCCCATGGCGAGAATGACCGTCGCGGCGCCCGTGACGATGTCGCCGCCGGCAAAGACGCCCTCTTTCGATGTCGCGCACGTCTCTTCATCGGCCTCGATGTTGCCGCGCTTCGTCGTCTTGAGGCCCGGCGTCGTATGTGCGATGATGGGATTCGGGCCCGTGCCGATGGCGATGATGACCGTGTCCATCTCCATGTCGAACTCCGATCCTTCGATGGGGATCGGGCGGCGGCGGCCCGAAGCGTCAGGCTCGCCGAGCTCCATGCGGATGCAGCGCAGTCCCTTGACCCAGCCGTTCTCATCGCCGAGCACTTCGACAGGGTTCGTCAGCAGCTGGAAGTCGATGCCCTCCTCCTTGGCATGCTCGACCTCCTCTGCGCGCGCGGGAATCTCTGCTGCGCTGCGGCGGTAGATGATGGAGACCTTCTCCGCGCCGAGGCGCAGAGCCGTGCGGGCTGCATCCATCGCGACGTTGCCGCCGCCCACGACGGCAACGCGGCGGCCGACCTGGATTGGCGTCGCGTATTCCGGGAACTTGTAGGCCTTCATGAGATTGCAGCGCGTGAGGAATTCATTGGCCGAGTAGACGCCGTTGAAGCTCTCGCCCGGAATGCCCTGGAAGCGCGGCAGGCCGGCGCCCGTGCCGATGAAGACGGCGTCAAAGCCCTCTTCCTGCATGAGCTCATCGACCGTGTAGAGGCGGCCGGCTACCGAGTCAAGCTCGATCTTGACGCCGAGCTTCTCGATGTTCTCGATCTCCTTCTTGACGACCGTGTCCTTCGGCAGGCGGAACTCAGGGATACCGTAGGACAGCACGCCGCCCGCCTTGTGCAGTGCCTCGAAAATCGTCACATCGTAGCCCTTCTTCGCAAGGTCGCCGGCGCACGAGAGGCCGGCCGGGCCGGCACCGATGACGGCGACTTTCTGCGCATCGGCCGCGCGCTCGACCGGCTTGACCTCCTTGTTCTGGGCAAGCTCGCGGTCAGCCACGAAGCGTTCGAGGCGGCCGATGGCGACGGACTCCCCGCGCTTCGCGAGGATGCAGTGCTTCTCGCACTGATTTTCCTGTGGGCAGACGCGGCCGCAGATGGCCGGCAGGGCATTCGACTCCTTGATCGTCGCGATAGCGCCGTCGAAGTCGCGCTCCTTGATCTTGCCGATGAAGGTCGGGATGTCGATGGAGACAGGGCAGCCCTTGCGGCACTGTGGTACCTTGCAGTGCAGGCAGCGCTCTGCCTCGGCCACTGCCGTCTCCTCGTCGTAGCCGAGAGCGACTTCCTCAAAGTTATGGGCACGGACTTCCGGGTCCTGTACCGGCATCTTGTTTTTCTCGAGAATCAGTGCCATTATTTATCCCCTCCGAGTCCGATGTGGCAGATGTGATCTTTCTCTACGGCTTCCTTGTCGCGGTACATGCGCTGGCGGCTCATGAGGCTCTTGAAGTCCACGAGATGACCATCGAATTCCGGGCCATCGACACAGGCAAACTTCGTCTCCTCGCCGACCGTCACGCGGCAGCCGCCGCACATGCCCGTGCCGTCGACCATGATCGGATTGAGCGAGACGACCGTATGGATGCCGAGGTCGCGCGTCGCATCCGCGACACTCTTCATCATGATGACCGGGCCGATGGCCGTGATCTGCGCGATCTTCTCGCCGCGGTCAACGAGTGCCTGCACGGCATTCGTGACAAAGCCCTTGATGCCGTACGAACCGTCATCTGTCGTCACGAGGATCTCATCCGTCACGGCCTTCATCTCATCTTCCATGATCAGGATGTCCTTCGTCTTTGCGCCCATGATGGCAATGACCTTATTGCCTGCTTCCTTCATTGCGCGCGCGATCGGGTACGTCGGTGCCACGCCGATGCCGCCGCCGACGACGACCATCGTGCCGTCGAGCTTTGCGATCTCTGACGGGCGGCCGAGCGGGCCGACAAAATCGAGGATGGTATCACCCGCCTCGAGGGAGGCAAGCTCCATCGTCGAAGCGCCAATCGCTTGAAACACGATGAGGATCTTGCCCGTCTCGCGGTCAAAATCCGCGATCGTCAAGGGGATGCGCTCACCTTCCTCATTGACGCGCAGGACGATGAACTGCCCCGCCTGTGCTTTCTTCGCCACGCGCGGCGCTTCGATGTCCATCGCGTAGACATTCGGCGACCATTCCTCTTTTCTCAGGATCTTAAACATACGTCACTCTCCTATTCATCCGTCAGCCAAGAACACCTGCGAGATACGCCTCGAGGTTCGTCTTGATCGGCATCATGTAGACATTGGCATCCTCGCGCTCTGCGAAGTCCATGACTTCTTTGGCAAAATCCACGCTCCACGCCAGCGTTGGCTCAAAGGCATGCGGGAAGACGACGTGATTCTTGCGTTCCCAGTAGCTCTGCGAGCGCGCGCTCATGACAGGCGAAACACCCCAGTAGACCTCGAGCCCCTGGAGCATGTCTGCATAGACCGAGAGATAGCGCATGTCGAAGAACGGCTGCGTGAAGAAGCCAGCGGCACCTGCCTGCAGCTTGCGCTTGATGCGGTAGAGCTCCTGCGCCATGGAGCCGCGGTACTGATCGATGCCGGCGTAGACCTTGACCTCCGGCATCTCCTTGCGGAACTTCCAGATGACGTCGACGCTGTTCGTCGGGTAGACCTCATGCATCATGTCCTGCGGCGGGTCGCCCTCGATGACGAGGACCTCGCGGATATCGTGTGCGCGCAAATAGTCCTTCATCGCGAGCTCCTTGTCGAGGTCGATATCCATTGCGCGGATATGCGGCATCAAAGCGGGGAAGTACTCTTTTGCCAGAGCTGCTCCCTGCCAGCTCCGTATCGGGAAGCGCAGGAGGTCGGGGATGTTGATGACATCGACCTTGTCCTGGAACTTGCCGAGCAAGGCGAGCTCCTGGCGCAAAGCGTCCTCGTCACGTGGAACGAGTTCTACTGAAATACGTTTCATAGATTTCCTCCGAAGTGTATTTGCCAAAAAAAGAACCAAATATCACTAATATTGTAAAGTCTTTCCCTGCATTTTGCAAGTATGCCGCACATACACAAAAGGCTGCCGCAGAGCGGCAGCCTTCAGGCAGCGTCATGATAGGCGGGACATCTCAGAGGATGAGGCCGAGCCATTTCCAATAGGTGTTCGCCAACAGGAGGATCGTCAGGTACGCAAAGATCGTCAAAGGGATGCCTGTCTTGATGAAGTCCTTGACCTCGAACGTATCCGTGCTGTAGGCGATCATGTTCTGCGGCGCGTTGACCGGCAGGATGAAGCCGAAGCAGATCGTGTACTGCAGGATCATGACCATGCCGACGACGTTGAGCGTCATGTTCTCCGAGGCGCCCTGCAGGACAGAGATGCAGATCGGGATCATCGCGGACGACAGTGCCGTCGCGCTGGCAAAGCCGAGATGGATGAGGATGAGGAAGAGCGCGAGGATGGCGATGATGAACGTCGCCGTCGCATCGTAGAGGCCAAAGTACTCGACGATGACATGGGCGATCCACTCACCCGCCTTCGTCGAGAGGATGGCCGAGCCGAGGCTGATGCCGACGCCGAAGAGCAGCAGCGTGCCCCAGTTGATGCGCTCCTGGACTTCCTTCCAGGTCATGATGCCGATGCCCGGCATCATCATCAAGGTGACCGCGACGATCGTCGTCGAGGAGGTGTCAAACGGGTGCACGATCTTCTCCGTCGCCCAGAAGAAGAGCAGGACGACGGAGATGAACATGAGCTTCTTCTCATCCGCCTTCATCGGGCCGAGCGCCGCGAGCTCCTGTGCGATCTTCTCCTTGCCGCCCGGCACTTCATCCATCTCCGGCGGCATGAGCTTCAGCAGGACGAAGTAGAGGATGACGCTCATGATGATGGCGAACGGTGCGGCAGCGATGAACCAGTCGAGCCAGCTGATCGTCGTGCCGAGCTGCTTCTCGATGAAGCCGAGCGCGACCATGTTCTGTGCGGCAGCCGTCTTGATGCCGACGTTCCAGATGCTGTCGGCCTGTGCGACGGCGATCAGCATGATGGCGGCGAACTTGCTCTTGCGCGGCACGCCGAAGACGGCGATGATGCCCATGACGATCGGCACCATGCACGAGACACGGGCCGTCGTGCTCGGCACGAAGAAGCTCAGGACGAAGCCGACGCAGATGACACCCGCCAGCACATGATGCGTCTTCGCGCCGATCTTCGAGAGCACGAAGAGCGCGATGCGCTTGTCGAGCCCCGTCTTCATCATCGCCGCTGCAATCAGCAGCGCCGCACCGACGAGCGCCAGCGCCGTGCTCGAAAAGCCGCCTAGGGCCATCTTGAGCGCACCAGACGTGCCGAGCATCTTCGACGGGTTGACCATATTAGGGGCAGTGCCGAGCAGGAAGGCCATGAGCGACATGATGATGCCCGCTGAGACCGGATAGGCGACAGCCTCCGTCATCCAGATGATGACGGAGAACACGAGGATGGCCAGCATGCGGTGGCCTGCCGTCGAGAGTTCCGGCGGTGTCGGTATCAACAGCAGCAGGATGAGCACGAGGAAGCCTATGGGCAGCCCCATGCGGCTCAGATTCTTTTTCATGATGATTCCTCCCTTTACAAGATGATGGCAGCATACAAGACCATACAAAAAGGCAGACCTCTGACAGGTCTGCCCTTGTCACGACGCGTGCGCCATTGCACTTATATCGCATATTCATATGTACTATACTGAATCTGTATGGATATCATACCGCAAGCTCGCACGGTTGTCAAGTTGTAAACATCATGCAAAAGAATAATCCTCATCACAGAAGAGAACCTTGTAACAGAAAAGCCACTGCATCGCGAAAATGCAGTGGCTCTTATCCATGACAGCAGGCACGGTGTCATGATTCGATCATCAGAACAGGCCCGTGATCTTGCCGTTGACGTCGATGTCCATGTTCTCGGCAGCCGGATGCTTCGGCAGGCCCGGCATCGTCAGGATGTTGCCCGTCAGGGCGACGATGAAACCGGCGCCGGCGCTCACGCGCAGTTCCTTGACCGTGATGCGGAAGCCAGTCGGACGGCCGATCTTCGTCGCATCGTCCGAGAGCGAGTACTGCGTCTTGGCCATGCAGACCGGCATCTTGTCGAAGCCGAGCTCCTCGATCTCCTTGAGCTGTTTCTTGGCAGCCGGCGTGAAGTCGACGCCATCGCCGCCGTAGATCTCCTTCGTGATCTTCTCGATCTTTTCAGGGATGCTCTCATTGACATCGTAGATGAAGTGGAAGTCGTTCGGTTTCTCTGTCGCCGCGATGACCTTGTCGGCAAGCTCCAGGCCGCCTTCGCCGCCCTTAGCCCAGACCTCCGACAGCGCGACTTCGGCACCGAGTTCATTGCACTTCTTCTCGACGAAGTCGAGCTCTTCCTTCGTGTCCGTCGGGAAGGCATTGATGGCGACGACAGCCGGCAGGCCGAACTTATGGATGTTCTCGATGTGCTTCGTGAGGTTGGCAATGCCCTTCTCGAGCGCCGCCATGTCGACCTTGCCGAGTTCCTTCTTGTCGAGGCCGCCGTGCATCTTGAGCGCGCGGACCGTCGCGACGATGACGACGGCATCCGGCTTGAGGCCGGCGAAGCGGCACTTGATATCGAGGAACTTCTCGGCGCCGAGGTCCGCGCCGAAGCCTGCCTCCGTGACGACGTAATCGGCGAACTTCAGCGCGAACTTCGTCGCCATGACGCTGTTGCAGCCATGGGCGATATTCGCGAACGGACCGCCGTGGATGAAGGCCGGTGTGCCTTCGAGTGTCTGCACGAGGTTCGGCTTGATGGCATCCTTGAAGAGCAGCGTCAGAGCGCCTGTCACATTGAGCTCTTTGGCGCGGATGGCACGGCCTTCGCGGCTGTAGCCGATGACGATCTCGCCGAGGCGCTGCTTCATGTCCTCGAGGTCTTTCGCGAGGCAGAGGATGGCCATCATCTCCGAAGCGACCGTGATGTCGAAACCCGTCTCGCGCGGCGTGCCGTGGGCCTTGCCGCCGAGGCCGATGACGACGTGGCGCAGCGCGCGGTCATTGAGATCGAGCACGCGCTTCCAGGTGATGCGTCGCACATCGATGTCGAGCGCATTACCCTGCTGGATGTGGTTGTCGATGACAGCGGCGAGCAGGTTGTGGGCCGTCGTGATGGCGTGGAAATCGCCCGTGAAGTGCAGATTGATGTCCTCCATCGGCACGACCTGCGCGTAGCCGCCGCCGGCAGCGCCGCCTTTAAGGCCGAAGCACGGGCCGAGCGACGGCTCGCGCAGCGCAACAGCGACCTTCCGGCCCTGGCGGTGGAAGGCGTCCGCAAGGCCGACACTCGTCGTCGTCTTGCCCTCACCTGCCGGCGTCGGGTTGATGGCCGTCACGAGGATGAGCTTGCCGTTCGGCTGCTCCTTGACGCGCTCCCAGGCAGAGAGCGCGACTTTTGCCTTGTACTTGCCGTAAAGTTCCAGTTCATCATCGGAAATGCCAAGCTTTTCCGCGATCTCCTGGATGGGGCGCATCTCGGCTTCCTGTGCAATCTCAACATCGGTTTTCATTTCTGTACCTCCTGCATTCTCTGAGAAACACTTTCTATATTCATGTTATGCCTGAAGCTGCATTTCTGCGGCGCGGACAACATTTTCCATGAGCATGGCGACGGTCAAGAGTCCGACGCCGCCCGGCACCGGCGTGATGGCGCCGGCGACTTCCCTGACGGATTCGAAGTCGACGTCGCCGACGAGCTTCTTCGGCGCGATGCGGTTGATGCCGACATCGATGACTGTCGCGCCCGGCTTGACCATGTCAGCCGTGACGAACTTTGGGCGGCCGACGGCTGCGACGAGAATGTCGGCCTCGCGCGTGATGGTCGGCAGGTCCTTTGTGTGACTGTGGCAGATCGTGACAGTCGCATTCTTGCCGAGCAGCAGATGGAGCATCGGCTTGCCGACGATGTTGCTGCGGCCGATGATGACGGCGCGCTGACCGTCAATCGGGATGCCGGCGAGCTCGAGCATGCGCAGGCAGCCGAACGGCGTGCAGGGCACGAGTCCCGGCTCTCCCGTCACGAGGCGGCCGACGTTGACGGGATGGAAGCCGTCGACGTCCTTCTCCGGGCGGATGCGCTCGAGGATCTCCGACTCGTGCGCGGCAATCTGCTCGGGCAGCGGCAGCTGCACGAGGATGCCGTGGATCTTCGCGTCCGCGTTGAGCGCATCGATCTTCGCGATGAGCTCGTCTTTTGTCGTCGTCTCGGGCATCTCAATGACTTCTGAGTAGATGCCGAGCGCCTCGCACGACTTGTGCTTGTTGCGCACGTAGACCTGCGAGGCAGGATTCGAGCCGACGATGATGACGGCAAGGCCCGGCTGCACGCCGTACTTCTCCTGCAGAGCGGCTGCCTTCTTCTGCGCGTCCTCGCGGAACGCCTGGGCAAAGACCTTGCCCTCCAAAATACGAGCTGTCATAGAATCACCTTTCCTATCTCTCTATCTCTGAAAAAACAATGTCAAGACTATCGGTCAAATATAGAAACTCATCCAGGTACAGGCAAAGATGGCCACCGAAACGATGCCATTGCGCATGAAGTACCGCTGCGTCACGCGGGAAAAATCAGTTGGGCTCACGATGCGATGCTGGTAACAGAGCGTCGCAGCGGCGATGAATACACCAACGAAGTAGAGCGCCGAGAGGTGCATCATAAAGCCGACCGCCGCGAAGCAGGCGATGCAGATGATATGCGCGGCGACGGCGATGCGGAAGGCCCCGGCTGCGCCGTAGCTGACGGCCAGCGAGTGGAGCCCCTGGCTGCGGTCAAATTCCTCATCCTGCGCGCCGTACATCGCATCAAACGCCCCGATCCAGAGCGCGACGGCCAGACAGAGCACGATGAGCGGCGCCGTGACCGTGCCGCTGACGCCGACCCAGCCGCCCGCCGGCGCCATGGCGATGGCGAGGCCAAGGAACATGTGGACCCAGCCCGTCACGCGCTTCATGAACGGGTAGATGATGAACGGGATGGCCGCCACGGGCAGCAGGTAGATGCAGATCGGCTGCAGCTGCAGGACTGAGAGCACCATGAGCACAAGGCAGATGACGATGAAGACGAGCGCCTCGCGCTTCGAGATGCGTCCTGCCACCATCGCGCGGTAGGCCATGCGAGGCTGCTGCTTGTCGTACTTGAGGTCGGCGAGGTTGTCGATGGCCATCGCCGCGGCGCGGCCCGTCGTGATGGCCATCGCGATCCAGAAGAGGTCGATGAGGCGCGGATGGCCGCCCGCAGCGAGCACCGCCCCCATGAAGGCAAACGGCAGGTCGAAGATCGTGTGGTGCAGGGCGACGTTGTTGATGTGTGCTTTGATAGAGATCACTCGAGTCCAAGCTCCTTCCACTTCGCATCGACCTTCGCCTTGATCTCATCCGACATCGCGATCTCATCCGGCCACTCGCGGCTGTGCCCCTCTTCCGGCCAGGTCTTCGTCGCATCGATGCCGAGCTTCGCGCCCCACTTCGCCATCGGCGAGGAATGGTCGAGCACGTCGAGAGGGCCCTCGACGATCTCAAGGTCGTGCTTCGCGTCGATGTTGTTGAAGACGCGCCAGGCCACTTCGCTGATGTTCTGGACATCGACATGTGCGTCGACGACGATGATCATCTTGACGTTCATCATCTGACCCATGCCCCAGAGCGCATGCATGACCTTGCGCGCCTGCATCGGGTACGACTTCTTGATGGAGACGATGCAGCAGTCGTGGAAGACGCCCTCGAGCGGCATGTTGATGTCGATGATCTCCGGCTGCATCTGCTGCAGGAGCGGCAGGAAGATGCGCTCCGTCGCCTTGGCGAGGAAGCAGTCCTCCATCGGCGGCTTGCCGACGACGGTTGCCGAGTAGATGGCATCCTTGCGGTGCGTGATGGCCGTGACGTGGAAGACTGGGTAGTCGTCGGCGAGGGAGTAGTAGCCCGTGTGGTCGCCGAACGGGCCCTCGCGGCGCATCTCATCCGTGCGGACGTAGCCCTCGAGGATGATCTCTGCCGTGGCCGGCACCTCGATGTCGACCGTCTTGCACTTGACCATCTCGACCGACTTGTGGCGCAGGAAGCCCGCGAAGACCATCTCATCGATGTCGCGCGGCAGCGGTGCCGTCGCCGCATACGTCACGACGGGATCCGTGCCGATGGCCACAGCCGCCTCGATGCGCTCGCCGCCCTGTGCCTTCATGTCGCGGAAATTCTCCGCACCGTTCTTGTGGATGTGCCAGTGCATGCCCGTCGTCCTGCTGTCGTACTTCTGCAGGCGGTACATGCCGACATTGCGCTTGCCCGTCTTTGGGTTCTTCGTGAAGACGAGCGGCAAGGTGACGAACGGGCCTCCGTCATCCGGCCAGCACTTGAGGATAGGGATCTCATCGAGGTTCGGGTTCTCCGTCTCAACGACCTCCTGGCACGGCGCATGCTTGACGTACTTCGGGAAGTTGATGGCCCGCTTGATCATCGGGATCATCGTGACAACGCTCATCTTGTTCTGCAGGGAGACGTACGGCAGCTTCATCATCTCGCGCAGTTCGTCTGCAACATCGTCGAGCTTCTCAACGCCGAGGGCCATGGCCATGCGCTCGTAGCTGCCGAAGGCGTTCATGAGCACCGGCATCTTCGAACCCTTGACGTTCTCGAAGAGCAGGGCGACATTCTTCTCGCCCTTCATCTTGGACACGCGGTCCGTGATCTCCGTGATCTCGAGATCCGGGTCCACCTCTGTCTTGATGCGCTTCAAGAGGCCCTTGCTCTCGAGGGCCTCGATGAATTCGCGCAGATCTCTGTAAGCCAAAAAAATCTCTCCTTCTCTATCGTATCAATCTAAGCAGACTGAGTTGACTCTGCTGACTCCGCCTCCATATTCACCGGCGCAGGATGAAGCGCACGATGAAGTAGCCGACCTCGTAGAGGACAATCATCGGCAGCGCGATCATCGACTGCGTGAAGACATCCGGCGTCGGCGTGATGATGGCGCCGGCGACGAAGGACAGGAAGATGACAATGCGCTGATACTTCTTGAGCATAGCCGAAGTCAGTATGCCCATCTTGCCGAGGATCGTTATGACGAGCGGCAGCTCGAACACGAAGCCGAATGGCAGGACGAAGGTGATGACGAAATCAAAATACTTGTTGACGGAAAAGAGCGCCTCGAGCTCGGCATTGCCGAAGCCCATGAAGAAGCGGATGCCCGCCGGCAAGACCAGGAAAAAGGAAAAGGCCAGTCCCGAGAAAAACAGGACGACGGATGTCGGCACCACGATGCCGAGCACCATGCGCTCCTTAGCCGTAAGGGCCGGCAGGAAGAAGCGCCATACCTGATAAAAGACGATGGGCAGCGCCATGAGAAAGCCCGCGACAACAGCGACCTTGAGGTACGTGAAGAACGCTTCAGACGGCTGCATGTAGTAGAGCTTTCCCGCCGGCAGGGTCAGATAATGCATGATCTCATCGATAAAGTAATATCCGACACAACTGCCAAGGCCGATGGCAATGAGGCATTTGATGAGGCGGCTGCGCAGCTCCGTCAGATGCGCCACGAGCGACATCGTACCGTCATCGTCCACCTGCGTCTCTTCCACACGTCCCACGGCATCGCGTTTCTGCTGCGGAGCTTCTATTTCTTCATATTGTCTTTCTTCTGCCATGCGTCCCTCTTACCCCGATCACTTCTGCTCATCCTTCTTGGCAGGGACTTCCTTCGTCTCTGCCGTCACATTGACCATCTTGTCATCCTTCTTCGCATCTTCGTCGTTGCTTGCCGACTTGAACTCGCGGATGCTCTTGCCGAGCGCCTTGCCGACATCCGGCAGTTTGCCCGGGCCAAAGATGACAAGGCCAATGATCAAGATGAGTACGAGTTCCGGTACACCTAATCCAAACATACTGTTTCCTCCTAAAATGAATATGAACGGCGAATTAGCTCGCGCAAGCGGCTAGGCGGCCAGAATGCACAGAGCTCCACACTATACTTCTATTATACATGCTGCCTGAGCGGCTGGCCAGTTCGATTCCCCAATAGCTTCGATAGAAACGGCTTATACTTCCATAAACAGGAAATAAAAACGGGCGCAAAAAGTTGCGCCCTGTCTCAGACTGATTTTTTCTCGCGGTCCGCCGCCTGCTGCTTTGCCTGCGCATCTGCGATCTGCTGGCGCACGCTCTCCTGCGTCGGTGCCTCGTAGGCAGGAGTCTTTGGCGCCTCCTGCTGCGGCGCAGCAGCCTGTTCCTTTGCCGGCGTCTCTGCCGCTGCGCTCTGCTGCACTTTTGGCTGTGCCTGCGGCTGTGGCTGCGGCTGCGGCGGGTTCTCTGGCGCATTCATCGCCTGCGTCAGCGCATTCGATGCCTTGCGGAATTCACGGATCCCCTTGCCGAGCGTACGCCCCATCTCCGGCAGCTTGCCGGGGCCAAAGACGATGAGCCCGATGATCAGGATGAGCACGAGCTCCGGTACACCAATTCCAAACATATTGTCCCTCCATTTACCGTTTCACGATAGCACGATATCCATGCGGTCAAAAATCGCGGTCACCGATAAAGTCGGCTACCATCTCATACGCTTCGCGGATGGCGTCGGGCAGTCCTTCCGGCAATGCTGCCTTGGCGCGCGCGAGGTACTCGTCCGCCTTCGCCTTGGCGAAGTCCACGCCGTCCGTCGCCTTGACTATCTCTAATGCGCGCTCGACCATTTCGTCCGTCATCTCCATGTCCGTGACGATGCGCTCGAGTTCCTCGGCATCGGGGCTCGTCTCGAGTGCCCGGATGACGGGCAGGGTCACGATCCCCTGGCGGATGTCATTGCCGGCCGGCTTGCCGATTATCTCAGCCGTCTGCTCGATGTCGAGGAGGTCATCCGTGATCTGGAAGGCCATGCCGATGCAGTGGCCATACTCCGCGAGCTTCTTCATCTCCTCGCGGTCCATGCCGCCGACCATGGCGCCGAGCTCACAGCAGATCTCGAGGAAATCGGCCGTCTTTTTCTGGATGCGCTCGTAGTAGTCGGCCATGCCGCGCGAAGCCTGGTAAACAGCGTGGTCCTGGATGATCTCGCCGACACTGAGGTTGCAGACGAGATCGGCCAGGCGCTTCGAGACGTACGGATCATAGCCCTCCTCTGCAATCAGTGTGAAAGCTCTCGCGAAGATGTAGTCGCCCGAGAGGATGGCCACCTGGTTGTTCCAGCGCGCATTGGCCGTCGCCGCACCGCGGCGCGTATCCGCCTCATCGATGACATCGTCATGGACCAGCGATGCCGTGTGGATGAGCTCAAGCGCCTCTGCCAGCGGCAGGACATGCGGCAGGTCAAAGGCTCTGCCGCCGCGAGCCGACAGCAGGCAGAGCGCCGGACGGATGCGCTTCCCGCCCGACGTCACGATGTGCATGCCGACTTCCGTCACCAGGTCATTCGTGGAAGTCACGGCCTCCTGCAGGCCCTGCTCCAGTACTTCAAGATCGCCCTTTATGACATCAAACATCTGGTTTGACAAATTTATCACCTACAACATTTTACTATTATTTATGACGCATAACACATCCTATAATCATACTACAGAATGGCCGATTTGTCATGGAAAAAACTCACAAGGAAAGCCTTCCCTGAAAATCTGAGAAGGCTTCTCCTGTACGGCCTGGCCGCCTAGCGCCGACGATATGGGGAATGATGGCGGTATGCCTTTGGTCTTCCCAGTATCTCGGCCATAACGACAGCCTGCTGCACCTGATCCGGCGTGAATTGCGGCAGGATGGCAGCGCGGCGTGCAGTTTTCTTCTTTGCAAGGCCTGCCTGCTGCGCGTAGCCGGCCTCTTCCTCGGCGCGGATGGCGGCTTCTTCGGCGCGGCGCTGCGCTTCGTACGCTGCGGCGCGCCTTGTCGGCCATCTCCTCGCGGTAGGCTTCAAGCAAGTCCTGCATCTTCGTGCCGGGCTCACGATAGATGCCGCCTTCGTCCGTCATGCCCTGCGGCAGCGGGGCCCCCTTGATATCAGGAATCTCGAAGGGTACGTTCTTTTCCCCGCGCTCCGCCTTTCCCCATGGTTCCGGCATGGGGGGCGGCAGCGTGCGGTCCACATCGCGCGGCGGGAACGGCGGCATTTTCTTGGACGGCTTCTTCTTGCCAAGCTTATCGCTGAGAATCGCCATGATGGCGAACAAGACGATGACCCATATGGATGAATCCATCCTGATCTCCCCTCTCTCAATCCTTCTGGCCGCGCATCTTCACGCGGCTCGCCGCACTCATTTCACTGGCTGCGTCGGACGCATCTTGTCGTCCGTGCCGGCCGTGCTGATGGCATTGCGCATATCGGTGTCCGCCTGCACGTTGTTGAGGTTGTAGTAGTCCATGACGCCGAGGCGGCCTTCGCGCAGTGCCTCTGCCATGGCATGCGGGACATCGGCCTGCGCCTCGACGACCTTTGCCTCCATCTCCTGCGTGTAGGCCTTCATCTCCTGTTCCTTGGCCACGGCCATCGCGCGGCGCTCCTCTGCCTTGGCCTGCGCGATGCGCTTATCTGCCTCGGCCTGATCGGTCTGGAGCTCAGCGCCGATGTTGCGGCCGACGTCGACGTCAGCGATATCGATGGAGAGAATCTCGAAGGCCGTGCCGGCATCGAGTCCCTTGCCGAGCACCGTCTTGCTGATGTCGTCCGGATTGGCGAGCACGTCGTTATGGCTCTCCGACGAGCCGACTGTCGTGACGATGCCCTCGCCGACACGCGCGATGATGGTCGGCTCGCCGGCACCGCCGACGAGGCGGTCGATGTTGGCGCGCACGGTGACGCGCGCCTTGATCTTGAGCTCGATGCCGTTGCGCGCGACGGCCGAGACGACCGGAGTCTCGATGACCTTCGGGTTGACGCTCATCTGCACGGCTTCCAGCACGTCGCGGCCGGCGAGATCGATGGCAGCCGAGCGCTCGAACGGCAGAGGGATCTGCGCGCGGTGCGCCGCGATCAGCGCGTCGACGACCTTGTCGACGTTGCCGCCCGCGAGGTAATGCGCCTCGAGCTGATTTACCTGCACATTGAGCCCCGCCTTATTGGCCTTGATGAGCGGCAGGATGATCTTGGCCGGCGGCACGCGGCGCATGCGCATGCCGACGAGCGTGATGATGCTGACGTGGACGTCGGCTGCCAGTGCCGAGATCCAGAGCCCGAGCGGCACAAAGTGCAGGAACACCATGATAGCCGCTACGATGAGCACGAGAATGAACGCGGATGTGATCAGTGTTGCCATAAGAACGCCTCCAGTATTGTATCGATCTTGTTATTTCGCTGCTTCCTTCGGGAGCTTTTCCACGCGGCGCACGACGACGCGGCTGCCCTGGACCGAGATGACCCGGACGAGCTCGCCCTTTGCGATGAAAGCTCCCTCCGAGACGACGTCGACGGGATGGCCCTCGAGAAGCGCCGAGCCAGAGGGGCGCAGTTCCGTCAGGACAGGCCCCTGCTCGCCGACGAGCCCCGCTTCCTCCACCGCGCTGACGTAGCCGCGCTTGGCCGTCGACTGGTCCTTGAGCACGAAACGCTTCCAGAGACGGCTCGAGGGCAGCTGGTTGACAATCAGCGCAAAGACGCCGACAGCGGCCACCAACGCAAAGATCAGCACGGCCACTGCGGCGAGATTACCGCCGAGCGCCATCACGAGGCTGTAGAGCATGGCCGCCACGCCGACGCCGGCCAGGAGTCCGACAGTCGGCAGCAGCATCTCGACGACGATGCAGAGGATGCCGCCGAGAAAGAGCCCAATCTGGAAGAGGTCGGCCCCCCCTTTGACGTACTGGCTGCCCCAGAAAACGACGGCCGCGACGAGTCCGAACATGATGCCTGCACCCGTGCCGCCCGTCTTGACCTCGACGAGTATCGCCAGGAACATGATGGCCAGCAGCAGGACCTGCAGGACCGGCATGGTGATGCTATCCATAAAGAATCCTCCCTTCTATGATGAAGATGATGATCGTGATGATGTAATCGTGTTCTCTTTTTATGATTCGACGCGCCTTGCCAAAAACCTTTTCCATACACAGATTGCCTTATTTTCGCATCGAAAAAGGCTGCCACTCGTGTGGCAGCCCCTCTCTTCTGCAAATCAGCCCTGCAGCATGCTGCGGACAATCGTGTTGACCATCTTACCGTCGGCGCGTCCCTTGACCTTCGGCATCAGCATGCCCATGACCTTGCCCATGTCCTTCGGCGACAAAGCGCCCGTCTTCTCGACGGCTTCCTTGACAAGAGCGCGGATCTCGTCCTCGGAAAGCTGTGCCGGCAGATACGGCATGAGCACGTCGATCTCGGCCTGCGTCTTCGCGACGAGGTCCTCGCGGCCGCCCTTCTTGAACTCCTCGATGGAGTCCTTGCGCATTTTGACTTCCTTGCTGATGACGCCGATGACGTCCTCATCGCTGAGCTCTTTGTGGCCGCCATCGATCTCGGCCTGACGGATGGCACCGCGCACGAAGCGGATGACCGACAGGCGGTCCTTATCGTGGCTCTTCATGGCTTCTTTCATATCAGCTGTGAGCTGTTCCTTGATCGACATGATTGATCTTCCTCTCTTCTCATATAAAAAGGCACCCGCGAATCTCTCAACTCGCAGGCGCCTGGCGCAAATGACGGATTAACCTCTGTACTTGCGTTTACGAGCTGCCTCAGACTTCTTCTTGCGGCGAACGCTCGGTTTCTCGTAATGTTCACGTTTTCTCACTTCAGCAAGCGTGCCAGCCTTCTGGGACATACGCTTGAAGCGGCGGAGAGCACTATCGATCGATTCGTTTTTACCAACTTTGATTTCGTTTGCCATCTATTTTCCCCCCCTCCACTTAACATGGGAGTTTGTGTCGTTAGAATTACACCACACCATTATACAGCAGGGCGCAAGTCACTGTCAACACTCTCCAAAAGTTTTAGAGAACTGCGCGCAGCCTCAGCCTGGAGGCCATTGCATGGAGCGGCCGCCAAGGAGGTGGAAATGCAGATGCTTCACGGTCTGACCGCCTTCCTCGCCCGTGTTCGCCACGACGCGGAAGCCCTTCTCGGCAATGCCGAGCTCCTGGGCAAGCTGCGGGATGACATCGACGAGGATGTGAGAGACGAGAGCCTTGTCCTCTTCCTCGAGTGCCAGCAGGCTCTCGACGTGCTTCTTCGGAATCACGAGAACGTGCTGCGGTGCCTGCGGCTCCAGGTCACGGAACGCCACGACCGTGTCATCTTCATAGACCAGTTTGGAAGGGATCTCCTTCTGTGCAATCTTGCAAAAGATACAATCTGCCATCTTCATTCACCTCCTTTTGCCACGAATGGCATCAATGGCACGAAACGGGCGCTTAACGCCCATCTATAACAATAATATTCGCCGCCATGAGCGGAAAACCTTCTTCCCGACGGAAAAAAGCAAAAATATTTACCAGCGACTCAGCGCACGCAGTGCGCCCAGACGCCATCGCGCCAGAGCTTGTCAATCGTTACGGTGTAGATCTCGCCGCAATCGACGGTATCGTCGGTGTAGACGCGGATGTAGTTGTCCGTCAGGCCATCCGTGATGCCGTCTTTTTCCGTCTCGAACAGCACGCGCATCTCGCGGCCGATGAAGCTCTTGTGGAATTCCTCTGACTTGCGGTCGGCGAGCGCCTGCATGCGGTGCACGCGCTCCTTCTTGACGGCCTCCTCTACCTGGTCGCGGCGCGCGGCGGCAGGTGTGCCCGTGCGGCGCGAATACGGGAAGACGTGCATGCGGGCGAAGTTCATCTTCTCGACGAAGTCGAGCCCTTGCTGGAAGTCCTCCTCTGTCTCGCCAGGGAAGCCGACGATGATGTCCGTCGAGATGGCGACGCCCGGCACCTCCTGCTCGACGTGCTCGATGAGGCGCGCGAACTCCGCCGTGTCATAATGGCGGTTCATGTCCTTGAGCACCTTGTCGGAGCCGGCCTGCAGCGGCAGGTGGAGGTGCGCGCAGAAACGCTCATCCTCGCGGATCAGTGCGAAGAGCTCCGGCGAGAGCTCGATGGACTCAAGCGAGCCGAGGCGCAGGCGCTTGAGCCCCGGCACGGAGAGCACCTCGCGGCAGGCGTCGGCCAGCGTGATGCTGCCAGGCAGGTCGCGGCCGTAGGCGCCGAGGTGGATGCCCGTCAGCACGATCTCCTTGAAGCCCATGGCGACGAGCTTCTCCGCCTCGCGGCGCACATGCTCCGGCTGGCGCGACTTGACGGGACCGCGCGCGTACGGGATGATGCAGTACGAGCAGAAATTCTGGCAGCCGTCCTCGATCTTGAGGAAGGCGCGCGTGCGCTCGGGGCTGTCGTAGAGCGGGATGTCCTCGAACGTCTTTGCCTGCATAATGTCCGTGATCGTGCCCTGGATGCCGTTCTCATGCATGGCCCTCTCGACGTAGTCAACGATGTGGGCGCGCTCCTTCGTGCCGAGCACGACGCGCACGCCCTCGATGGCCCGGATCTCATCTGGTGCGACCTGTGCGTAGCAGCCGCAGACGGCCACGATGGCCTGCGGGTTCTCGCGGTGTGCGCGGCGGATGATCTGGCGGCTCTTGCGGTCGCCAAGGCTCGTGACCGAGCACGTGTTAATGACGTAGACGTCAGCACATGCGTCAAACGGCACGACTTCATAGCCGCGCTGCTTGAAGAGGCCTTCCATTGTCTCTGTCTCGAACTGATTGACCTTACAGCCAAGTGTGGTCAAAGCAACTTTCAACTTCCTAAATCTCCTTTTTCAAACTGTACAATGCTGAGGCCCGCAATGGCCGCCGTCTCGGCGCGCAGGATGCGCGGCCCGAGCGTGACGCTCTGCCCGCCGGCCTTGATGACAGCCTCTGCCTCTTCGAGCGTGAAGCCGCCCTCAGGGCCGATGAGCAGCAGGTAGCGCTCCGACGTCGTGCGCTGCAGGCACTCCCGCACCGATACATTCTGCTCGTTCTCGTAGCAGAACAGGAACTCCGAATCCATGTCGTCCTCATACCAGGCATGGCAGAGGAATTTCTGGAGCGGCTCGATGGGCCGCACCTCGACGAGCGCGGTGCGCCCGCACTGCTTGGCCGCCTCGTCGGCAATCTTCTGCCAGCGCTGCTGGCGCTGGGCGGCCTTCTTGCTGTCGTAGCGCACGACGCAGTTGTGGCTTGCGACTGGCACGATGCAGTTAACGCCGAGCTCGACAGCCTTCTGCACGACGAAGTCCATCTTGTCGGCCTTCAGGAGGCAGACGGCCAGGACGAGCCGGATGGGTGACTCTGTATCCGCATCGAGGCGCTCCACGAGCTTCATCGTCACCGTGTCGGACGTAAAAGCGGTCATCTCCATGCGCGCGACCTGGTTCTCATCGTCGACGACGATGACTTCCTGGCCAGGCTTCGCGCGCATGACGTGCATGAGATGGTGTGCATCCGCGCCGCCGATCTCGATGGTATCCGCGAGGATGCCCTTGTAGAAAAGTCGTCTCACTGTGCATCCCCCCGGCTGATGACCATCGCAGCCCAGCCGCTCTCCTCGATGACCTTGTCGATGGCAAAGCCGTGCGAAAGAGCCGCTTCCGTCACATCGGCCACGCGCTCATCGATGATGCCCGAGGCCAGCAGATGGCCGCCCTCGGCCAGATGCGCATCGAGTTCGTCGAAGAGGCGGATGACGATGTCCGCGATGATGTTGGCGATGATGAGATCCGCCTTGCCGGTAAAAGACTGCAGGAGATCAGAGACGCCAGTCGTCACGCGGTCCTCGACGTGGTTGCGCTCCACATTCTCCTGCGCGACGTGGGCCGCCGTGCGGTCGTAATCCATCGCGATGACCTCGCCGGCTCCGAGCTTGGCAGCAGTCACAGCCAGCACGCCGGAGCCCGTGCCGACATCGAAGACGCGCATACCGCCTTTGACGGCCGACTCAAGCTCGCGGATGCACATGGCCGTCGTCGGATGCATGCCCGTGCCGAAGGCCGCGCCGGGGTCGAGGTCGATGACGATGTCGTCGGGGCTCGCCTCGTAATCCTCCCAGGCCGGCTTGATGACGATGAGGCCGCCGACTTTCTCCGTGTGGAAGTAGGCCTTCCAGTTGTCGGCCCAGTCCTCATCCTGGACCGTATGCCATTCGATTGGGCACGATCCCGCGTCGAAGCCGTCGACTTTCGCAAGGTCCCGGACGCGCTGCTCGAACGTGCGCAGGCGGTCGTCAAGCTCTTCGTCAACAGGCAGATACGCCTTGATCGTCACGATATTCGTCTGCTCAGCCTTCGGCAGATTGGAGTAGTCGAAAAGTCCACTGTCGATATAACTGTTGAATTCCTCTGGATCTTCAATGACCACGCCGGATGCACCGACGTCGTGGAAAATCTCCGCGATGAGTTCCGTCTCCTCATGTGATGTCCGGATACTGACTTCAGCCCATTTCAAAGCGCATCGTCCTTTCTTGTTCTAGGTCTTTCCATTATAGGGGATATGTCTGTAAAAAACAAGGTTATCCGTCACTCGGTGCGGACGGCATTGCCGATGCGCTCGCAGAGCTTCTCGATGTAGCGGCCGGCATAGCGGCTAAGCTTGATGTGCGCATGTGTCAGGTAGCCGATCTCCATGAAGTCGTCGACGAGCAGCGGCCGCGCGATGATCTCCTCGCCGTTGAGCTCTTCGTTGATGATGCCGCTCGAGATGGTGTAGCCGTCGAGGCCGATGAGCAGGTTGAAGAGTGTCGCGCGATCCGTGACGACGATGTCCTTGCGCACGGGCAGCGTACTCTGGATCTCCTCGGCGTAGTAGAAGGCGTTGTGCGCCCCCTGCTCGTACGAGAGGCGCGGGTAGTCCGCGAGGTCCTCTAAGCGGACAGCCTCCTTTTCCGCAAGCGGATTCCTCTTGCTGATGAAGACATGCGGCTGTGCGCGGTAGAGCGGCGTGAAGCGCAGGCCGTGGTCGAGGATGGCCCGGCGGACGATTGTCTCATTGGCCGGATTGAGGTAGAGCACACCGACCTCACTGCGCAGCGCGCCGACATCCTCGAGTATCTTGTAGGTCTCCGTCTCGCGCATGTGGAATTCGTATTCTCTCCCCCTGTACTCGCGCAAAAGGTCGACGAACGCTTCGACGGCGAACGAGTAATGCTGTGACGAGACGCAGAAGAGCTGCTTCTTCTTGCGCTTCTTGCCGTAGCGCTCGCGGATCATCGCCTCCTGCTCGAGCATCTGGCGCGCGTAGGCAAGGAATTCCTCGCCCTTGACCGTCAGCGTGATGCCTTTGTTTGTGCGCCGGAAAATCGTGATACCGAGTTCCTCCTCCAGGGCGTGTATGGCCGCTGTCAGGCTCGGCTGCGTGATGAAGAGGCGCTGTGCCGCTTCCGTGATGGAGCCAGACGAAGCCGCCTCGACGACGTAGCGCAGTTGATTGAGTGTCATGCCCATCCCCCTTTTCTCTTACCATCATACCACGCATGCCACGGCAGGCGCAATCTTGCCATAGAGTGAATCTATGGCAAAGCGCCCGTTTTAAGTATTTTCCATCGCGCGCCTTTTGCGGTAAAGTAGAGCCATCAACCGATTCGGTCCACAAGAACAGAAGAGAACAAACAAGTTATCCGAGAGTCATCTCGTCAATCTATCAGGAGGCAATCATATGAGCAAGCATCTTTCCACACCATTCCGCTTCGATTACGTCGGCAGTTTCCTGCGCCCCGCAGCGCTCAAAGAAGCGCGCCAGGAGTTCGCTGAGCACGCCATCTCGAGAGAGGCGCTCAAAGACGTCGAAGACACGTGCATCCGCGAGCTCGTCGCCAAGCAGAAGGCGGCCGGCTACCACGTCATCACGGACGGCGAGTTCCGCCGCGCGACCTGGCACCTCGACTTCATGTGGGGCTTCCAGGGTATCGCTCATCAGAAGACCGACAAGGGCGTCTGCTTCCACGGCGAGCCGGCTCTCATCGATGACACTTGGCTGACGGGCCCGCTCTCTGCCGAGAACCATCCGTTTGTCGAGCATTTCCGTTTCGTACAAGCGCTCACAGACGAGAACACAGTCGCCAAGCAGACCATCCCGGCACCGGCTCAGTTCTTCCAGCAGATGATCCTGCCCGACAACATCGAGCGCACGCGCAAGGTCTACGCGACAGATGAAGCGCTCATCGAGGCGATTGCTGCAGGCTACCGCACCGTCATCCGCGACCTCTATGCGGCCGGCTGCCGCAACCTGCAGTTCGACGACTGCACCTGGGGCGTACTCGCCGCCGGTGGCAAGAAGGGCGGCAAATTCGCCTACGTCGAAGGTTCTGACCTCAAGAAGCTCGCCGAGCAGTTCGTGACGGTCAACAACCTGGCTATCGAAGGAAGCCCCGACGACCTCGTCATCAACACGCATGTCTGCCGCGGCAACTACCACTCCGTCTACTTCGCCAGCGGCGCCTACGACCCGGTTGCCGACCCGCTCTTCACGCGCGAGAACGTCAATGCCTACTACCTCGAGTTCGACGACGAGCGCTCCGGCGGATTCGAATGCCTCAAGGAAGTCACCCCTGGCAAGAAAGTAGTGCTCGGCCTCATCACAACGAAGCGCCCGGAGCTCGAAGACAAGGCTGCCATCATCGCGCGCATCCACGAGGCGGCCAAGTACGTGCCGCTCGAGGATCTCTGCCTGAGCCCGCAGTGTGGCTTTGCCTCCTGCGAGATTGGCAACAAGCTCACCGAGGAAGAGCAGTGGGCCAAGCTCGCCCTTGTCAAAGAGATTGCCGAAGAAGTCTGGGCATGACCGAGAAATAAAAAATACGGCTTTGCGATGTATTTCGCAAAGCCGTATTTTTATTTCTTGAAGAAGCGCTTGAGGTCGTCGAGGAAGCTCTTCTGCTCCGGATTGACCTTGTCGCCGCTGATCTCGCCGAACTCGCGCAGGAGCTCTTTCTGGCGCCCCGAGAGGTTCTGCGGCGTCAGTACCTTGATGTGGACGAGCTCGTCGCCGCGGCCCGAACCGCGCAGGAACGGGATGCCGCGTCCCTTGATGCGCAGGACCTTGCCCGACTGGATGCCAGCCGAGATCTTGAGGTCGACGGGACCGTCGAGCGTCGGCACCTGTACCGAGCCACCGAGAGCGGCCTGCACGAAGGTGATCGGCACTTCGACGATGACGTCATTGCCCTGGCGCGTGTAGAGCTTGTGCGGCTTGACAAAGATGTAGACGTAGAGGTCGCCGTAGCCGCCGCCATTGCGGCCCGCTTCGCCGGCACCCGACAGGCGGACGCGCGAACCCTGGTCGACGCCCTTCGGGATATTGACCGTGACCTTCGACGTCTCGCGCTTGCGGCCCGTGCCATGGCAGTCCTTGCACGGCGTCTTGACAATCTTGCCCGTGCCGTGGCAGTGCTGGCACGTCTGCGTGCTCATCATGCGGCCGAAGGCCGTGTTGCGCACGACCTGCTGCTGGCCCGTGCCGTGGCAGTGCGGGCACGTCTCCGGGCTCGTCCCCGCCGCGGCACCAGAGCCGTGGCACGTCGGGCACTCGACCGTGCGCGGCACCTCGAGCTCCACCTTCTTGCCGAAAGCAGCGTCTTCGAAGCTGATGGAGAGATCGTAGCGCAGGTCATTGCCGCGCTCCGGACCCGGCTGACGCGCATGGCGGGCACCGGCACCGCCGAAGAACATGTCGAAGATATCGTTGAAGCCGCCTTCGCCACCGCCG
>OLFU01001352.1_pt1 | contig 24247 bp, 20 predicted proteins | sample 1605161 | NCBI WGS metagenome assembly OLFU01 (sample SAMEA3888914, study PRJEB22519) | human gut metagenome | biome: human gut; feature: human-associated habitat; material: faeces | place: Denmark | collected 2011
TTATTTTCGACGAGGTCCATGATATCGTCCGAAAGGGCCGTGCGCCAAAAAGCATGACGGTCTTTCGAGGACGACAGGGCCTCTTTGGCTGCCATTCGGACGCGGGCCACTTCGTCGAGCCAGCGACTGTAGCGGTCATCGAACTGCTTTTCCAACCGTTGCCGCAGCCAGCGCGAGAAAGCCGGCCCCTTGCCGTTGGTGGAAATGGCAATCTGTAAGTCCCCTTGGCGGACGACGGCCGGCAGGGTGAAACTGCATAGTTCGGGGACGTCGCAGACGTTGATCGGTTTACCCGCTCCTTCTGCGGCACGATAGGCAGCGCGGCTTACATTTTCATCGTCAGTAGCGCAGATGATGAGAAAGAACGGCTTTTCGTCGCCTATCTCATAAGGACGGGCCTTCCAGGTGAGCCGATGGGAAGCGGCCCAGTCTTTTACGGTGTCCGTCGCCGTCGGGGCGATGATGGTGACATCAGCTCCTTCGTCGAGGAGGCGGGCCGCTTTTCGTTCGGCGACGGTACCGCCGCCGATGACCAGACAGGGCCGGTTTCGGAGATCTACATTTATAGGATACATAGGAAATCCTCACTTTTTTACAATATATTCCTTATTATACACAATTCTCCGAAAAAAAGCGTGGCAACGACAACACTTTTAGCAAGAAGGGGATATGAGAAAATCCGTACAGTGCGGGACTGTACGGATTTTTTGAATCTTCCGGCCATTAGCGGATGAAGTTGGTCATGATCTTGGCTTCCGTCTGAGGTGCGTCGATACCGGCTTTTTTCCCGGCTTCGATGCATTTCAAAATCCAGGCCATGTTGCGGCCTAAGGTGCGCATGATCTGAAGGCCTTCTTCGTCGCGTTTGACTTCATCCGGCGTGTTGCCGTGGACCATGGGCCAGTAACTCGAAGCGACGCTGATCATCTGATGGTAGGCCAGGTATTTATTGAGGACGTCTAAGGTCGCCGTCGTGCCGGCCCGGCGGGCAGAGGCGACGGTAGCACCGACTTTATGGACCAAGGCCGAACCGGCCATACCGGCTAATTGGTCCATGAAGGACATGATTTCGCCTGTCGGCGAAGCCCAGTAGACGGGAGAACCGATAACCAAGCCGTCAGCTGTATTCAACTTTTCAGCAACGGCTGTGACGACGGCTTTATCAGGGACGGCGTGGATGATTTCCGCATCGATGCCGTTTTCACGGAGCGTATCGGCGACGACGGACAGGGCCGTATAGGTGCAGCCCTTTTCGCGGCGGCTGCCATTTAATAAGATAACCTTCATGGAAAATCCCTCCTAGATGGGTGACTGAATTGGCTCAGCCAACAAAACGATCATATATATCTATATATACCAAGATAACTATACCACAGGAAGGGAAATGGAGCAAGGCGGTCATCCTCAGGAAGGATGATTGCCTTTTTAGCATAGAAAAAGTCTTTCTTATGAAATAAAAATATCAAAATATAAAATTAAAAATGATATTTTTATTGCATTTAGGAAATGGGCGTGGTATCATAAGGGCATCGAAAAGACTAGCCATGATTCATGAAAGGAAGTATGACTTATGAATACAATTACGCCGATGGATTCCGCCAATCAGGAAGTTTGGATTGGCGTCGATGTCGGAACGACCGGTGTCCGTGCCATTGCTTATACGGAAGAGGGCATCAATGTCTGCTCATCCGAAGCCTTTTATCCGTTGTTGACACCTCGTCCCGATTGGGCCGAAGAAAGCCCGCTCCAGATTCTCGAAGCCGTCCAGGATGTCATCCGTAAGACGACAGGCCAGCTCCGCTATAAGAATAAGGAACTGGCAGGCATTGCCTTGAGTACGGCCATGCACAGCTTTGCCGCCCTCGACGAAAATTTTGAACCTCTCCATGATATGCAGACCTGGGCCGACAGCCGCAGTGCTGCCATCGTCCGGGACATGAAGAAGGACGAAGCCTTGTGCCGCTCCTTCTACGAACGGACAGGCTGCCCGATTCACGCCTGCTATCCCTTGGCCAAGATCATCTGGCTCCGTCAGAACCAGCCCGAATTGTTCCGCCAAATGCGTTTTGTCGGTTCCCTGAAAGATTACTTATACTATCATCTGACCGGTGAGTGGCTCGTCGATAAGTCGACGGCCAGCACGACGGGCATGTACAACGAACACACCCTTGAATGGGATGATGAAATCATCGCCTATGCCGGTATCACCAAAGACCAGCTGCCCTCTGTCGTCTCGACGACGTACAGCCATGGACTGAGTGAAACGGCAGCCAAGAATCTTCGCCTTTCCGAAGGCCTTCCCGTCGTCATCGGCGCCACAGACGGTGTCTTGGTCAACGTCGGCATCGGTGCCGTCGAACCGGGACAGATCAGTGGTACCATCGGTACCAGCGGGGCTCTTCGCATGTTGACCCGTCAACCTAAGATCGATCCGCAGATGCGTACTTGGTGCTACAACCTGACCGACGACATGTGGGTCGCCGGCGGGGCCATCAACAACGGCGGCATGATCTTGCGCTGGGTCCGTGACAAGATTTGCCATTATGGCGGAAACGCCCTGGAAATGCTCGACATCGATCCCTACGACCTGATGACCATGAAGGCCGAACACGTCGACGCCGGTGCCGACGGCCTCATCTGCCTGCCTTGCTTTACGGGCGAACGGGCACCACACTGGAACTCGGAACTGCGGGGCATGTTCTTCGGCTTTTCCCTCAATCACAGTCGATCCCATATGATCCGTGCCGTCATGGAAGGCATTTGCTACAGCTTGAACAGCGTCATGGCCGCCCTGCGGGAATTCGGCGACGTCAAGGACATCCGGGTCAGCGGCAGCTTTACCAAATCGAAGCTCTGGCTTCAGATCATGTCAGATGTCTTCAATGAACCGATTACCTTGCCCGACAACAGTGAAGGCGCCGCCTTTGGTGCCGCCGTCCTGGGCTTCATTTCAAGCGGAAAGTTAAAGAGCATCGCCGATACGGCCAACTTGGTTCACGCTAAGAAAGTCTATACGCCCATTGAAGAAAATGCCGCCGTATACCGTGAGCTCTACGATATTTTCACTCGTCTCTACCAAAAATTACAAGGTGAATTTGCCGATATTGCGGCATACCAGCAGAAATCAAAATAATCATTTTCAGCAGAAAAGGGGATGTACTTATGATGCTTCATGATATTGGCGTCGTCGGCATGGCTGTTATGGGCAGTAACTTGGCCCTCAACATGGCCGACCACGGTTATGACGTCGCTGTATACAACTACACGCCGGATTTGACGGAAAAATTCCTCGAAGAACGGCCTCACGATAAGATCCATGGTTTTTTAGAACTCGATGAATTCCTGGCCTCCCTCAAACGGCCGCGCAAAATCATGCTCATGATCATGGCCGGAGCGCCTGTCGACAGCATGATCGACCAGCTCCTCTCGCGCCTCGATAAGGGAGATATCATCATCGACGGCGGCAACTCCTACTTCGGGGATACTCAGCGCCGTTGCGAACGCTGCCAAGAAGCGGGCATCCACTTCTACGGCATGGGCATTTCCGGCGGGGAAACGGGAGCTCGCCGCGGCCCGGCCATCATGCCCGGCGGCAATAAGGAAACGTACGCCGAAATCCAGCCCATTTATGAAGCCATTGCCGCCAAAGCCTCGGACGGTAAGCCTTGCTGCACCTATATCGGTTCCGACGGTGCCGGCCACTACGTCAAGATGGTCCACAACGGCATCGAATACGCCGATATGCAGCTCATTGCCGAAGCTTATTTGTTGCTGAAATACGTCGGCGGCTATGATAACGCGGCTATCTCCAAGATTTTCCACGACTGGAACCAAGGGGAACTCAAGAGCTTCCTCATCAGTATCGCCGCCGATATCTTTGCCGAAGACGACGAAGACGGCGGTCAGGTTCTCGACAAGATCGTCGACGCCGCCGGCCAGAAGGGGACCGGTCGCTGGACCAGCATCGAGTCCATGAAACAAGGCGTCGATATCTCCATGATTACGGCAGCCTGCAACGCCCGGGTCATGTCCAATGCACCGAGCCGCGTCAAAGCTCAGCAGGCCATTGTACGACCGGCTATTACGCCTCAGAGCGGGGACGATTTCATCGAAGCCGTCCGCCAGAGCCTGTACGCCGCTAAAATCGTGGCCTACGCCCAAGGCTTCTCCCTCTATAAGAGCGCTTCGGAAACGTATGACTGGCATCTTGATTACGGCGCCATCGCTTCCATTTTCCGGGCCGGCTGCATCATCCAGGCCGAATTTTTGACCAAGATTACCGAAGCCTACGGCAAGAATCCCGACCTCGACAACCTCTTGTTCGACGATTTCTTCCTCAAAAAAATCAATGATAACCAAGGAGCCCTGCGCCGCATCATCGGCCTCGCCGTCAGTCAGGGACTTCCCATTCCGGCTTTCTCGGCAGCACTCCAGTACGTCGATGCCTACAGCAGCCCTAAGGTTGGGGCTAACCTCATCCAGGCCCTGCGCGATTACTTCGGAGCTCATACCTTTAAACGCGTCGATAAAGAAGGGACCTTCCATCATCAGTGGCACGAACACTATACGAAATAAAGGGGGTTTTTCATCATGCCACTCGTCATCCTTGCCATTGGCATTCTCATCTTATTTTTCCTCATTGTAAAAGTAAAACTCAATAGTTTTCTGGCCTTGCTCCTCGTCGCCGGCCTCGTCGGCCTTGCTGAAGGCATGCCTATCGATCAATTGATCCCGACCATCGAAAAAGGCTTGGGCGGTACCTTAGGCGGTCTGGCCATCGTCGTATCCTTTGGCGCCATGCTGGGTAAGCTCATGGCCGAAAGCGGCGGTGCCCAGCGCATCGCCACGACGCTGATCAACGTCTTCGGACGGGAAAAGGTAAAATGGGCCGTCTGCCTGACGGGCTTCATCGTCGGCATCGCCTTGTTTTATGAAATCGGCTTCGTCCTTCTCATTCCTTTAGTCTTTACTATCGCCGCGGAAGCCAAGATCCCTCTCCTCGAAGTCGGTATCCCCATGGCAGCGGCCCTGTCGGTCACCCACGGTTTCCTGCCGCCTCATCCCGGTCCGACGGCCATTGCCATCATCTATAATGCCGATATCGGCACGACCTTATTGTATGGCGCTGCCATTGCCATTCCGACGGCCATCGTCGCCGGCCCCTTGTACTGCAACTTGACCAAGGATATCAATCCGGAAATCCCCAAGGGTATGTACAATCCGAAAATCTTTAAGGACGAAGAAATGCCAAGCTTCGGCATCTCCGTCTTTACGGCCCTGGTTCCGGTCATCCTCATGGCCGCATCGGCTATCTCCAAGTTGACCATGGATGCTGATTTGCCCCTGCGTCACGTCCTGACCTTCTTCGGCCAGCCCGATATTGCCCTGACCATTTCGGTGGCCATCGCTATCTATACCTTCGGTATCGGCCGCGGCAAGTCGATGGAAGACGTCATGAAGACCGTACAGGATGCGGTCCTTGCCATTGCCATGATTTTACTCATCGTCGGCGGCGGCGGTGCCTTGAAGCAGGTCCTCATCGACAGCGGCCTAGGTCTTTATATCGGGGAACTTGTCGCTAACTCCGACCTCTCGCCGCTCTTCCTGGCTTGGTTGGTGGCTGCCGTCATCCGTACGGCCTGCGGTTCGGCCACCGTCGCAGCCCTCACGGCCGGCGGGATTGCCGCTCCTATTGCGGTCGCTACCGGTGCCAACCCGGAATTGATGGTCCTGGCAACCGGTGCCGGGTCCCTCATCTTCAGCCCGCCCAATGACCCCGGTTTCTGGCTGTTCAAAGAATTTTTCGGCCTGACCATCAAAGAAACGGTCCGCACGTGGTGCGCCCTGGAAACGATCATCGCCGTCATGGGCCTCATCGGCGTCCTTGTCTTAAATGTATTTGTAGGGTAAAATAAGAAAGTAAATAATGAGTAGGAGAGAATCTTATGGAAGAAGCAAACATCCAGCGATTTCCCGTCCTGCGCAGTGTATACGGCGGTCTGACTAAGTCAGAGCGCCGTATTGCCGATTATATTGCCAATCACGCCGGCGTCGTCATGGAACAGACCGTAGCCGACTTGGCGGCGCAGACGGAAAGTTCAGAAATCACCATTTCACGGTTTTGTAAGAAATTAGGCTGCAGCGGCCTGAAAGAATTGAAAGTGATGCTGGCCGCAGGGCTGTCGACAGCGCCGCAAAAAGATTTTCACGATATCGCCTCCGGCGACGGCGGCCGCGACGTAGCCTCCAAAATCTTTGCCAATATATCTGAAGGACTTCAGGATACGCTAAGTCTCCTCGATTATGAGGCCCTCGATAGGGCGGCGGCTATGGTTTTGGCGGCCAACAGAGTCTATGTCTTTGGCTTCGGCAATTCGGCCACGGTCTGTGCCGATATGGAGACCCGGTTTTTGCGCCTGGGCTTGGCCATCCGGGCCGAATCCGATTCCCATATGCAGGTCACCGAAGCAGCCCTGATGACGGCCGACGACGTCGTCATTGCCGTCTCTCACAGTGGGGCTACAAAGGAACTCCTCCAGTCCGTTCGGGCGGCCAAGAAGGCCGGTGCCGGCATCATCGTCATTACCAGCCACGGCCGGTCGCTCCTGGCAGAAGAAGCCGATATCTGCCTCTGCGGCATGGGCCGCGAAGTTCAGTACACGTCGGAAGCCGGGGCCTCGCGCTTGATCCACATGGCCATTGGCGACGTCCTTTATACACGGATTGCCATGCAGGAAAGAAGCGTATTCCGGGGCAATATGGAAAAGATGCGAAAAGAAATCGGCAAGAAGCGGCAATTTTGACAGCAGGTGCTTGAAATCCGTGTGCAGCCCGATGGGCGTCGTTACGATGGATGCGTTGAACCATAAAAAAGACGTCCCCTGCCGCATACCGCATCAGGGTATGCAAAATGAGGGGACGTCCTTTTATATTATCAGTATATCAGCATCGTTGTGTGGCGTCAATAATACCTTCAAAAGAGTCCGAGCTGAGAGCCGGCAATCGAAGGCAGCCTTGATAAGGCGCAAAACCGTTATATCATCTAAAGGCAAAGGACGGTCCGGCGTCAAACTGGAAAAAGGAACCGTCCTTAAGCCGCTTCGATTAGAAACATAAGTGATGCTATTTCATGACATAATAAAAGAAGGAACCATGCCCATCCAATACGCCACAAGTGACGTACATAGGATGGCAAACCGCGAAGGCTTGTCTGCTGTTGAACAGCAGAACATGGTTCCTGATACAATCAGTGTAGCAGAATCGTTACGCGGAGTCAATGATAGGGTGAAGAGATCTAAAAGGCGTCAACTCAGATGTGGACTTTTTGAGCAATTTGTGGAATAATAGAATCGCTATATAGAAATGAGGAAGGATGATCAGAGGGTGAAAAAATTTGTGGAAATGGCGACCATTGTCGAAAATACAGCCATCATTCCGGAAGTTTGGAAAATGGTCTTCCAAGCGCCGAAGACGGCCAAGGAAGCCAAGGCCGGTCAATTTGTCAACGTCCATCGCGATGGGGGACAGACCTTTTTGCGCCGTCCCTTCGGTATCGTCGATGCCGATGTCGATGCGGGAACGGTGACCATTATTTACCGCTTGGTCGGCGTCGGTACGGAAGAAATGAAGGACCTCCGTCCCGGCGATATGATCAACGTCGAGGGCCCTTTAGGTGACGGCATCTTTACGACGACGCCGGGGAAAGTCCTCTTGGCCGGCGGCGGAGTGGGCCTGGCGCCGCTCATCTTCTTGGCGAAACAGCTCGATCATCCCATCGTGCTCGTCGCCGGTAAGACGGCAGCCGAAACGTTTTGGACGGAGTTCTTTGAACCCTATGCCGAACAGATTTACGTCACCACCGACGACGGTTCCAAGGGAATCAAAGGTTTTGCCGTCGATGCCCTGCCGACCATCTTTTCCGAACATCCCATCGACCGCGTATCGGTCTGCGGCCCGACGATGATGATGAAGACCATTGCCGAAGGATCGGCCAAGGCCGGCATCGACTGCGAAGTCTCCATGGAAAAACGGATGGCCTGCGGCTTCGGCGTCTGCTTAGGCTGTACTTTTGAAAGTAAAATAGACGGCAAGCGCTATAAAGTCTGCAGCGACGGACCCGTATTTTCGGCAAAGGAGGTCTTCTGATGATCAGTGAACGGATTGCCGTCGAATTTGCCGGTATCTCGATGAAAACGCCCGTCATGGGTGCGTCGGGAACCTTCGGATTCGGCATCGAATACAGTGACTTTCTCGATCTCGACGCCGTCGGGGCCATCATTTCCAAAGGGATTACGCCCTTGCCGCGGCCGGGCAATCCCGGTGTCCGCGTCGCCGAAACGCCGGCAGGCATGCTCAACTGCATCGGCCTGGAAAACCCCGGTGTCGACGCCTTTAAACGGGACATCCTGCCGAAGGTAACGTCTTCCTGTCAAACGCCGCTCATCGTCAATGTCTCCGCCGGCAGTGTCGAAGAATACGGACAAATCGCAGCCGACCTCGACGTCGACGGCGTCGCAGGCCTTGAAGTCAATATTTCCTGCCCCAACGTCAAAGAAGGGGGCATCGTCTTCGGTACCCAGCCCGAAGCGGCTGCCGCCGTTACGCGCAGCGTCAAGGACCATACGAAAAAGCCGGTCATCGTCAAATTATCGCCCAACGTCACCGATATTACAACCATGGCCAAGGCCGTCGAAGCAGCCGGTGCCGATGCCATTTCTCTCATCAACACCCTGACCGGCATGGCCATCGACATCACGACGCGCCGTCCCATCTTGGGCAACATTACTGGCGGTCTGTCCGGTCCTGCCATAAAGCCCATTGCCTTGCGCATGGTTTGGCAGGCGTCGAAGGCCGTATCTATTCCCATCTTAGGCCTGGGCGGTATCGTAACTTGGCAGGATGCGGTAGAATTCATGCTGGCCGGTGCCAGCACCGTTGCCGTCGGCGCCCATAACTTCGTCGACCCCCGAGCTGTCGAAACCGTTGCCGAAGGCCTCGACCAATACTGCAAGGACCAAGGTATCGCCCATATCAGCGATATCGTCGGTCAATTAGAAGCATAAAAAAGAGTATACACCAGCGCCTTGTGGACATATCTGCTCACAAGGCGTTTTTTTGTTGGCCTAATATAGATGTGACGCTTTACAGAGCTTCAATTATCATCGTTATTGTCGTCGGAGCTTCATCAAAAGGTCTGCCGCGGTTTGGCCAGCAAGACCGGTGATTGACAGCGGGCAGTTAATTTCTGCGCAGCTGTCTCTTTTCATCTTCAAGGCGACATAAAAAAGACATGAACAGGAGATAAACCCCGTTCATGTCTAGGCTTGCAGATTTTTTATTTCTTATTCTTCTTATGCGATGCCAGGTCGCCGCCGTACTGGATGAGGTTGACGACGACGATGAGGATGATGATCGTCGCTAACATGACGTCGGGACGGAAGCGCTGGTAGCCGTAGCGGATGGCGATGTCCCCGAGGCCGCCGCCGCCGATGGCACCGGCCATGGCCGATGCGCCGATGAGGTTGACGATGAGGACCGTAACGTTGTTGATGATCGTCGGCAAAGCTTCCGGCAGGAGGACCTTGCGGATAATCTGGAAGGGCGTAGCGCCCATGGATTCAGCAGCTTCGACGAGGCCGTAATCGACGTCGCGAATCGACGTTTCGACGAGGCGGCTGAGGAAAGGAATGGCGACGATGGTCAAGGGGACGCAGGCCGCTGCCGTACCGATGGATGTACCGGCAATGAGTCGGGTCAAGGGGATGATGGCCACCATGAGGATGATGAAGGGCACGGAACGGATGATGTTGACGATGGTGCCCAAAATCCGGTTGATGAAGAGGTTTTGCAGGATGTGGCCCTTGCTGGTCGTGACTAAGGTGACGCCCAGGGGAATGCCGATGATGCCGGCGATGACCGTGGCCACGGCGACCATATAGAACGTTTCTTCAATGCCTTGGAGCATTAACTTAATGATTTCTTGGGACATAACCTAATACCTCACTTCCTATCGGTAATGTTTTAATATACGAGAAGGCCTTGGCCTGCGTTTCCATATCGCCCATGATGACGATGATCAAGTAGCCGAAGGGTTCATCCTGGATGTAGTCGATGTTGCCGTAGAGGACGCTGACCTTGACGTGGAAGGTGCTGACGATTTCCGAGACGACCGGTTCATGGGTAGCCTGACCTTTAAAGCGCAGGCGGACCAGCATATCCCGGTCCGGCGTCGGTTGATCGGAGACGCCGAGATTCTTGATCCCCTTCGGCAGTTCCATGTTGATGACGGACGTGACGAAGTCTTTCATGGTCTGGGACTGGGGATTGGTGAAGATGTCGACGACGCGGCCCATTTCCTTGATGACGCCGCCTTCGATGACGGCTGCCCGATGGCAGATGTTTTGGACGACAGCCATTTCATGGGTGATGATGACGATGGTAATGCCCAGGCGCTGATTGATGTCCTGGAGGAGTTCCAAGATGGATTTCGTCGTCTGCGGGTCGAGGGCCGACGTCGCTTCGTCGCAAAGGAGAATCTTGGGGTCGCTGGCAAGAGCCCGGGCAATGCCGACGCGCTGTTTCTGGCCGCCCGAGAGTTGAGACGGATAGTTGGCGGCGCGGTTGCTGAGGCCGACCAGTTCCAACAGGGATTCGACTTTTTTATGGATGACGTCTTTCGAGGCGCCGACCAGTTCCAAGGGGAAGGCGATGTTTTCAGCAACCGTCCGCGAGGAGAGGAGGTTGAAGTGCTGGAAAATCATGCCGATATTTTTGCGTTCTGCCCGAAGCTGGGATTCGCTCATTTTGCACAGGTCTTTGTCGTCGATGATGACTTCGCCGCTGGTCGGTTTTTCCAGCATATTGATGCAGCGGACGAGGGTCGATTTACCGGCGCCGCTCTTGCCGATGATGCCGAAGATCTCGCCGTCTTCGATGGTCAGGTTGATGCCCTTTAAGGCTTGGATTTGGGCAGCGCCGCCGTAGGTTTTGGTAATGTTCTTTAAGGTAATCACAGTATCACTCCTTGAGCCAGGCGTACAGGGGATAAAGACAATAAAAAAGGCCGTCATGCAGATGACGGCCGTCAATACGGTGTTACTTCATCTGTCGGAATGTTCCGGTGGACTTGGCACCTTCCCGAATGGGGGTTGCCGCAGCGTCATCGGGCCAGTCCCTCAGCTGCTCTGGATGAAAGGTATATTGTTGTTGCAACTTATAATAGCACGGCTTTTTGCCGTTGTCAATAAGTAATCTTTACTCGGCCCAGTTTCCGTTGGTGAATACGGGGACGACGGTGCCGTCTTTTTTTAGGCCCGTAATGGTAAGGTCTTTGGAACCGACCATGAAGTCGACGTGGATCATGGAATCGTTGAGGCCGGCTTTAGAAAGGCCTTCTTTGTCGAGTTCTGTGCCGCCTTCAAGGCAGGTCGGGTACGACGCGCCCAGGGCTAAATGGCAGGAGGCATTTTCATCGAATAAGGTTTCGTAGAATAAGATGCCCGACAGGGAAATGGGCGAGGCGTAGGGGATGAGGGCCACTTCGCCCAGGCGGCCGGCGCCTTCATCGACGGCGACGAGTTTCTGTAAGACGTCTTCACCGACTTTAGCGGCGGCGTCGACGACCTTGCCGTCTTTAAAGGTCAGGTGGAATTGATCGATGGTGTTGCCGTTGTAGACGAGAGGCCGCGTACTGTATACCGTACCGTTTACGGCGTCGGCCTTGGGGGCCGAGTAGATTTCTTCCGTCGGCACGTTGGCATTGAATAAGATGCCCGTTTCCGTTTCTTCCATGCCGCCCTGCCAGATATGGTTATCGGGAAGGCCGACGGTAAGATCCGTTCCTAAGCTGTTGGTGTAGTGAAGGCTCGTGAAGTGCTGATTCGTCATCCACGTCCGGCGGGCCTTGAGGTTGGCCAGATGGGCATCCCAGTCGGCCAAGGGATCCACACCGTCGGCTCTCGACGATTGGAGAATCTGGTTCCACAGGGCTTCATAGGCCTTGTCGGCGTCAAGATCCGGGTAGAGGAGCTTGGCCCAGACGGCGCTCGGTACGGCGGCGACGAGCCACGTCGTCTTCGAGGCCATCATGCCGTCGATATATTCTTTTAAGGCCTTATTGTGCGCCTTTTGCTGGGCAAAGATCTTCTTCGTATCGATGCCGCTCAGGAGCTTGGGATTGGCCGAAATGAGGCTCAGGAAGGCCGCTTTTTTATGATAGTAATGAAGGCTGAAGTCGCGGCGCCAGTCCGGCAGGGACTCAAAAGACGAGAGGTCTTCGTGTTCGTAGCGCAGGCGGGTCATGTCGTCGGAACGCCAATTGACGACGACTTCGGAGGCACCCATGGTGTAGGCTTCTTTGCTCAGTAAGGTGACGAAGTCGTGGCCTTCGACGGGGGCATTGATGACTAAGGTCTGTTCTTTTTGAAGATTGAGGCCTTTTTGCAGTAATACCTGCGCGTAGGCCGTTAATTGTTCAATCGTTGGCATAGAATCAACTCCTTTATATAACTATGATAAACGCCAGGCCGTCTGTTTCCACAGCCGCCAGTTGAGGGCCGCGGCGTTGATGGCCAGGCTGATGATCAGGCTGAGCCAGTAGCCGAAGGGACCGTAGGGCGTGAGATGGGCCATGGCATAGCCCATGGGAATGCTGATGAACCAGTAGGTGATAAAGGCGATGTAGGTGATGATGCGGACGTCTTTGTACCCGCGAAGGATGCCTTGGACGGGCGTACCCATAGCATCGCAGAAGGCAAAGGCCACGGCGCACAAGAGGAAGGTTCGGAGGGCCCGGAAGGTTTCGGCATCCGTCGTAAAGATGGCGGCAATGTCGTCGACGAAGACGTAGGTGAATAAGGTAACGCCGACGGCGATGATGAGGGCCGTGATTTGACAGAGAACGGCGTATTGTCGGGCACCCTGATAGTTTTTGGCACCTACTTCGTAGCCGATGACGATGGTTGCCGCCAGGCTGATGCTCCAGGGAATGGTATAGGTCAAGGTCATGAAGCTGATGGCGCCCTGGTTGGCGGCGAGATATAAGGTCCCGAACTCGGCCATCAAAAGGCTGACGATGGAAAAGAGGCTGGTCTCACAGAAGACGGCGATGAAGATGGGAATGCCCAGTTCCAACTGGTGATAGGCGTGATGCCAGCTGAAGGGACGCAGGCGTCGCCATAAATCGTACGAGCGAAAGGGTTCCATAAAGGTCAGGACGGCGACGAAGAGTAAAAAGGACACCCAGCCGGCGATGGTAATGGCATAGCCCGTGCCGATACCGCCCATGGCCGGAATGGGGCCGGCGCCGAAGATGAGCAGGCGAAAGAGGATGATGGTCAGGACCAGGTTGGTCATGAGGATGGCCATCGATACCTGGGTCTTGCCGTGGGCGTCGACGACGTAGCGAATCGTCGCCTGCAGGCAGATGGGAACGAGGCCTAAGGACAAGGCTTTAAGATATTCCCAGGCAATATAATGAACCTGCGGTTCCAGGCCCATGAAGTCGAGAAAGGGCGGCAGCAGCACATAACCTGTAAGAAAAATAAAGACCGTAAAGGCCAGGCTCAGATAGAGGCTCTGCATGATATATATGGGAATCTCTTCCGTCTTTTTGGCGCCGCGGAGCTGGGCGATGATCGGCGAGATGCCGAAGAAGATGCCGCACAGGCCGGCAAAGACGGGAATCCAAATATTGACAGCGACGGCGACACCGGCCAGATCGACCGTACCGGCACGGCCGCTGAAAATCGAGCTGAAGACCGACGTGCCGACTTGGGCCATCTGGGTCAAGAGCAGGGGAAAAAACAGGGTCAGAAAATGACGCCATTGGCTGCGATGGGGGAACATAGAAACCTCCTTATACGAAAAAAGCGTTGCCTCAACGGACAACGCTTTTTCTACAGTTCAACTTATTTGCCCATCGCATTGACTTTGGAAGCCAAACGGGATTTTTTACGAGCTGCCGTATTTTTATGGAGAACGCCTTTACGTGCGGCGCTGTCGATTACGCTGCTAGCTTTATCAAATGCCTGTTTAACGGCATCAGCGTCACCGCCGAGGATGGCTTCGTTCGTACGGCGGATAGCGGTATGAACGGAAGATTTTACTCGAGAGTTAGCTGCATGACGAGCTGCGTCTTTTTCCATCGTTTTCATGTTGGATTTAATCTGCGGCAATGGATTCACCTCCCTAATTTACAAGAACACTAGAAAAAATTTTACCATATGCCACAGAAAAAATCAATAGTTTTTTTGCAGGACATGCGATTAGGCTTTACCTTCGGAACCGAGAACGGCTTTGATCTTGTGGGCTACGATGTCGTGGACGAACTGACGGCCGTCGGTCAGGTACTGACGCGGGTCGAAGTGCTCCGGATGAGCGAAGAAGTGCTCGCGGATACCAGCCGTCATAGCGAGGCGCAGGTCGGAGTCGATGTTGATCTTGCAGACAGCGGATTTAGCAGCCTTGCGAAGCTGATCTTCCGGGATGCCTACAGCGTCATCGAGCTTGCCGCCGTTCTCGTTGATGATCTTGACGTACTTCGGGATGACGGAGGAAGCACCGTGCAGGACGATCGGGAACTCAGGGATCTTCTTCTCGATCTCAGCGAGGATGTCGAAGCGGAGCTCAGGCGGTACGAGAACGCCGTCAGCATTGCGCGTGCACTGCTCCGGTTTGAACTTGAATGCGCCATGGCTCGTGCCGATTGCGATAGCGAGGGAGTCAACGCCCGTCTCACGAACGAATTCCTCAACCTCTTCCGGCTGCGTGTAAGCTGCCTCGTGAGCAGCGACCTTTACATCATCTTCGATGCCGGCGAGTTTGCCGAGCTCAGCTTCGACAACGACGCCATGCTCATGTGCATAAGCAACGACTTCCTGCGTGCGCTTGATGTTCTCTTTGAACTCGTACTTGGAGCCATCGAACATTACGGACGTGAAGCCATCATCGATGCAGGCCTTGCAGGTCTCGAAATCCGGACCATGATCGAGGTGCAGAGCGATAGGAATATCGTTGACCTCGAGGGCTGCCTCGACGAGGTGACGGAGATACGGGCCCTTAGCGTACTTGCGTGCGCCAGCGGAAGCCTGGAGGATAACCGGGGAATTCAGCTCTGCAGCTGCTTCCGTGATACCCTGTACGATCTCCATGTTGTTGATGTTGAAAGCACCGATAGCGAAGCCGCCTTCGTAAGCTTTCTTGAACATTTCTTTCGTTCCAACTAATGGCATTTTTCATTACCCCCTAATGAAATCATGTTCACTTATACGAACTGACTTCATTATAGCATAGAACAGGCCCTGGGTGTATAGGCGAAAGTCAATTTTTATGAAAATATCGCCATTCGCGCGTAAATAATAGGAATTATCGTTTCTGATGATGAAAATCCGAGACAATCTGTTCCATATCGGACGGCAGGGGGGAGCGGACATCGATCATCTCGTTTGTCAGTGGATGGCGGAAGTGGAGCCGCGCGGCGTGCAAGGCCTGCCTCTTTATGCGCGTGAGGCTGCCGCCGTAGAGGTCGTCGCCGAGGAGCGGATGGCCGAGGTGCGCGAGGTGGACGCGGATCTGATGCGTGCGGCCCGTGTCAAGCACGAGGTGGACGAGCGAGAGATGCCCGTCTGTCTGCACGGTGTCGTAATGCGTGCGGGCGGACTGTCCGTCGGGCGAGACTTTGCGAAGGATGATGCTCGGCAACGCGCGGGCAATCGGCGCGTCGATGAGCCCCTCAGGCGGTGTGAGCTCGCCCTCGATCAATGCGAGGTACTCGCGGTGGAAGAGCTTGCCTTCGCCGCGGCGCGGCGTCAGCTTGTACTGAACCTGCGGGACCTTGGCGATGAGGACGAGGCCGGATGTGTTGCGGTCGAGCCGGTGCACGGGATGGTAGGCGTGGTGCTCGCCGTGCGCTCTGTACCAATATAATACAGCGTTGCCGAGCGTGCCGTGCGCCTCTTTTGTCGTCGGGTGAACGAGCTGCCCCGCCGGCTTGTTGACGACCATCAGGTAGTCGTCCTCGTAGCGGATGTCGAGCGGCAGGTCTTCTGGCTCGATGTCCGACGGCCGCACGATGTCAAACGTTATGATATCGCCCGACCTGACTTCGGTGCGGGCGGCATTGCAGAGGATGCCATTCACACGGAAGGTGCCGGAGTGCTTGATGCGCTTCCACTGGGTGGAGGATATGCCTTCTTTCTGCGTCAGAAAAGCCTTGACGGGCATTCTCGTCAAGGCTTCTGGCAGTTCGACGCGGATCTGCGTCATTCTTTTGTCGTGTCCTTCGAAGAGGCCTGGCCGGTGAGCGGCGCCTTGTCGCCGCGCGCGATGGCGATGAGCCGGAAAGCGAGGGAGAGGATGATGGCGACGACCGTGGCGAGCGACATGCCCTTGAAGCTCACGGTGCCGATCGTCAGGCTGGCCGTCGAGACGCCGATGCCCATGACGATGGACGTCAAGAGGAGGTTCATCGGGTTGTTGTAGTCGACCTTGGCCTCGACGAGGATGCGGATGCCCGAGGCGGCGATGACGCCGAAGAGCAGCATGGAGACGCCGCCCATGACAGGCGTCGGGATGCTCTGGATGAGCGCAGCGAGCTTGCCGAGGCACGAGAGCAGGATGGCGAAGACGGCCGCGCCGCCAATGACCCAGGTCGAGAAGACCTTCGTGATGGCGAGGACGCCGATGTTCTCGCCGTACGTCGTGTTCGGCGTCGAGCCGAAGAAGCCCGAGATGATGGTCGAGAGGCCGTTGCCGAAGATGGAGCGGTCGAGACCGGGATCCTTCGTGAGGTCGTGGCCGACGATGTTGCCCGTGACGATCAGGTGGCCGATGTGTTCGACGATGACGACGAGCGAGGCGGGCAGGATGATGAGGATGGCGCCGAGGTCGAACTTCGGCGTGTAGAACGTCGGCAGGGCGAACCAAGGCGCGCTCTCGACAAGCGTCCAGTCGACGATGCCGCAGATGGCCGCGATGATGTAGCCGCTGACGACGCCGATGAGGATCGGGATGATGGAGAGGAAGCCCTTGAAGGCGACGGAGGCGAAGATGGTGATGGCCAGCGTCGCGAGCGAGACGAACATCGCCGTGCTGTCCGCCTTGTCGCCCGTGAGGCCGGCCATGCCCGCGGCTGTCGGCATGAGCTCGAGGCCGATGACGGCGACGATGGCACCCATCGAGGCGGGCGGGAAGATCACATCGATCCAGCCCGTGCCGACGGCGCGCACGAGCAGGCCGACGAGGCAGAAGACGATGCCGACGCAGATGAAGCCGCCGAGGGCTGCCTCATAGCTGTACTGCGCGAGCACGAGGAAGACAGGCGAGAGGAAGGCAAAGCTCGAGCCGAGGTAGGCCGGGATCTTCCCCTTGCAGAGCACGAGGTAGAGGATCGTGCCGATGCCGTTGAACAGGAGGACCGTGGCCGGGTTGATCTTGAAGAGGATCGGTACGAGCACGGTGGAGCCGAACATCGCGAAGAGATGCTGCAGCGAGAGTGGGATCGTCTCGAGAAGCGGCAGCTTCTCTTCGACACCAATGGGACGTTTTTGCAAGATGAGACACTCCTTTCGATTACTATGACTGCTCTTGCGCGTCTAGTCTTATGGATCAATTCATTCCGTATCCAATTTATCATAGGATGGGACAGCTGTCCACTTTTCTTGTTTTCCCTTGAAAAAGCGGAAAACCTTATCATTTACAGGATAATATCTTCTGTTTTTTGCTGAGAATGTAACATGATGACTTTCATATGTGCTTCCCTAGAAAACATTTTTACGCAAAAATCGTGAAAGACGGTAGACAGGCCGCTGAAATTCTTGTATAATATGTCTCGATTAAACACTTTAACAAACAAAACGCCTGCGCTGTCCGTTTATGGCGGATGTGCCGGCAGATGTTTAGGGGGAGAAACATGGCGCTTATTGTAAAGAAATTCGGTGGCAGCTCGGTCGCTACCACAGAGAAAATCATGAATGTAGCGAAGAGAGTGCTCAGCGAGAAGCAGCCGGGCGACCAGATTGTCATGGTCGTATCTGCGATGGGCGACACGACGGATGATCTCATCACCCTGGCCAATGGCATCACGAAGGACCCGTACCAGTACGCGCGAGAGATGGACATGCTGCTGACGACGGGTGAGCAGGTTTCCATCGCGCTGCTTGCGATGGCCTTCAAGTCGCTCGGCCAGCCGGCCATTTCCCTGACGGGTCCGATGGCGGGCATGCGCACGGACTCCGTGCACACGAAGGGCCGCATCAAGGACATCCAGCCGAAGCGCGTCCATGAGGAACTCGACAAGGGCAACATCGTCGTCGTCGCTGGTTTCCAGGGCTCGGACGAGATCGGCGATCTCGTGACGCTCGGCCGCGGTGGCTCGGACACGTCGGCTGTCGCACTGGCCGGTGCACTCAAGGCCGACAGCTGCGAGATCTACACGGACGTCGACGGCGTCTACTCGGCTGACCCTCGCATCGTCAAGAATGCGCGCAAGATGAAGGAGATCACGTATTACGAGATGCTCGAGATGGCGCGCCTCGGCGCCGGCGTCATGCAGCCGCGTTCCGTCGAGATGGGCAAGTATTTCAACATTCCGATTCACGTTCGTTCGACGTTCACGAACAAACCGGGCACGATCATTAGGGAGGATTATACAATGGAAGATAAGGATTTTGTGATCCGCGGTGTCGCACACGATGAGAAGGTAGCAAAGATTGCCGTCCTGGGCATCCCGAACACGCCGGGCATCGCCCATGAGATTTTTTCGGCTCTCGCTGAGGCCAACATCGATGTCGACATGATCGTGCAGAGCATCCGCAACATCGAGAAGAATGTCACGGACATGGTCTTCACGGTGGCGACGGATGACCTCGCGCAGGCCAAGAAGGTCGTCGACAAGGTTGCCGATAAGCTCAACGCCATCGCCGTCCTCATCGAGGAGGATGTCGCAAAGGTCTCGATTGTCGGCGCCGGCATGCTCGGCAACCCGGGCATCGCAGCGCGCATGTTCGGTGCTCTGTCGAAGGCCCAGATCAACATCGATATCATCAGCACGTCGGAGATCAGCATTTCCTGCCTCGTCAAGGGCTCGCAGCTCAAGGATGCAGTCAATGCAATCCACGACGAGTTCTTCCCGGCTAAGGCATAAGCATGAGGGAGCCGCTCTTTCGGGGGTGGCTCTTTCTTGTTGACCGCGCGCTGAGATCTTCCGATGCGCGGGGGAATCGAGATGCTGAGAAATATTGTATACGTTTTTTCGGTATATGGACATATGGGTGGAAAACGTTTATGATATACTCATTATATGGATATTGGTTTGTATGGAAGGAAGTTATTTTATGACGACGAGTATGGCAGCTTCGCATGCAGCGAGCAAGAGATTGAAGGATGCGATTTTTGGTGCGAGCGCAGCATGCCGCGAGGCAGCAGAAAAGTATGGCGCCGACAAGGTCACGAATGCGACGATGGGCGTCATGATGGATGAGGACGGCAAGTTCGCGAGCATCCCGACGATGGAGCGCGTCTTCCGCTCGCTGTCCATCGAGGATTACGCGCGCTATGCGCCAATCCCGGGGCTTCCTGAGTACCTCGACGCTGTCATTGAGCTGACGTTTGCCGACCAGAAGCCGGAGGGCTACTTCGGTGCCATCGCGACGGCGGGCGGCACGGGTGCCATCCATCACGCTGTGGCCAACTATGCGGAGCGTGGCGATGAGGTCCTGACGGCTGACTGGTTCTGGGGCACCTACAACGTCATCTGCAACGAGTGCGGCTCGCATCTGACGAACTACAAGCTCTTCGATGCGGACAACAATTTCAACATCGAGGACTTCACGGCGAAGGTCGACGCGATCATGGCGAAGCAGGACAGCCTGCTGACGATCATCAACACGCCGGCCCATAACCCGACGGGCTTCAGCCTGACGGAGGAGGACTGGGACAATGTCCTCGACCTCACGAAGAAGTATGCAGCTAAGGGCAAGAAGATGAGCATCCTCGTCGACATCGCCTACATCGATTTCGCCGGCGAGAAGAACGAGACGCGCCGCTTCATGAAGAAGTTCGGCAATCTGCCGAGCAACATTCTCGTCATGTTCGCCTTCTCGATGTCGAAGGGCTACACGGCTTACGGCCAGCGTACGGGTGCACTTGTCGCCGTCTCCTCGAGCCAGGAAGTCATTACGGAGTTCAAGGAAGTCAACAAGTACACGAGCCGCGCGACGTGGTCGAATATCAACCGTGGCGCGATGACGCTGCTCGCCCGCATCCAGCAGGACAAGAGCGCGCTCGCACAGTTCGAGAAAGAGCGCGATGATTACTACAAGATGATCCAGCATCGCGGCAACCTCTTCATGGAAGAGGCGAAGGCATGCGGCCTCAATGCCCTGCCGTACAAGGGCGGCTTCTTCCTCGCCGTGCCGGCGAAGGACCCGCAGGCCGTCTGCGACAAGCTACACGATGACCTGATCTTCGCAGTACCGCTGAAGCTCGGCGTCCGCATCGCCGCCTGCTCCGTCTCGGCCGAGAAGATGAAGGGCATCGCTCCAAAGGTCCTCAAGGCTCTGCAGGCCGTCGAAGGCTGATTTTCCCGATACGACCGAAAGGCCCGCATCCGCTTTTTGCGGCGGATGTCGGGCCTTTTTTCGCGCGCTTTTTTGTGTGCGCTGAAATTTTTTTATTGATGTGTGCCGTGATTGATGTTATAGTTTAATTGTTAAGGTTTGTTAACACTGCACTACAATGCAATAGGTTCGTTTTCGTTCATGATCTAGGAGGACGCAGAAGAAGATGTTTAAGTTCAAGCAGAAGGACAGCGAGTTCTTTGACTTGTTCGTAGAAAGCGCCCAGTATTTCTACCAGGGTGCACTCATGATGGACGAAGTCATGCTGGATTACAGCAAGGCCGCTGACAAGGTAAAGGAAGTTGTTGACCTCGAGCACGCAGCCGATGCCGTAAACGATAAGATCATCGATAAGCTGAATCTGACCTTCATCACGCCGATTGACCGCGAGGATATCTACGCGCTGGCCAATGGCCTCGATGATGGTGTGGACAATCTGCAGGGGACCTTGCAGCGCATCGTGATGTACCGGACGGGCAAGGCGATGAGCGGCGCGGTCACGCTGACGAAGCTGCTTATCGAGAGCACCGAGGAGATTATCCGTGCGTTCTCGCTCTTGAAGAACATCCGCAAGAATCAGGCGCAGATCCTCGAGGCAACCCACAAGATTGGCCGCCTCGAGAGCGAGGGTGACCGCGTCTATCGCCATGAAGTCGCCTACCTCTTCGACAAAGAGAAAGATCCGATCGAGCTCATCAAGTGGAAGGACATCCTCGAGAACCTCGAGAACACGCTCGACCACTGCGAGAAGATTGCAGATATGCTCCGAGGAGTGGTAATGAAGTATGCCTGAACTCCAGCTCTTGATCTTTACAGTCATCGGGCTCGCACTGCTGTTTGACTTCATCAATGGCTTCCACGATACAGCCAATGCCATTGCAACGTCCGTCTCCACGCGAGCTCTCCATCCGAGCCACGCCATCATCATGGCGGCGTTCCTCAACTTTCTCGGTGCCATGTACAGCACGGGCGTCGCGAAGACCATCGGCGCGGACATCGTCAAGTCGGCCCAGCATGTCGACGAACACGTGATCATCGCGGCGCTCATCGGCGCGGTCGTCTGGAACCTCATTACCTGGTGGTTCGCTGTGCCGTCGAGCTCGTCGCATGCGCTCGTCGGCGGTGTCATCGGTGCGGTGCTCGTCTCCGTCGGCTCGGACGGCCTGAACTTCTACGGCATCGGCAAGATCGTGCTCTCGCTGATCGCCTCGCCGATCATCGCCATCGTGACGGGCTGTCTCGTCATGACCGTGCTCTTCCGCATCTTCGGGCGCTTCAGCCCGTCGGCCATCAACGGCAAATTCAAGAAGATGCAGATCCTCTCGGCTGCGATGATGGCCTTCTCGCACGGCTCGAACGATGCGCAGAAGTCGATGGGTATCATCACGCTGGCCCTGCTCTCGGGCGGATACATCGACGTCTTCGAGGTCCCGACGTACGTCAAGGTCCTCGCGGCGACGGCGATGGCCTGCGGCACGGCGGTCGGCGGCTGGCGCATCATCAAGACGATCGGCGGCAAGATCTTCAAGCTCGAGCCGATCTCGGGCTTCGCTGCTGACCTCAACTCATCGATGGTCATCTTCTCGGCAACGCTCTTGCACCTGCCTGTCTCGACGACGCACGTCGTCTCGGGCTCCATCATGGGCGTCGGCACGGCCAAGCGCGTCAATGCCGTCCGCTGGGGCGTCGCACAGCAGATGGTCACGGCCTGGGTGCTGACGATCCCGTGCACGGCCGTGATGGGCGCCGTTGCCTACCAGTTCGTACTTTGGATCTTCAAATGAGAAATATGAAACCACGTTCCCGATGTTTGGACTGACATTTGACCCGGAACATGTGCTACAATAAGAGTAACACATGTTCCGGTTTTTGTTTCAGAAAGGGTTCAAGAAGGGGGCATTGACATGTTTGTCACGATACGGAAAGAGAGGAATATCCTGCCGGAAGTCATGCCGCGCGACCTCGCAGCGGATTACCAGCAGGAATACGCGAGCCGCATTGTTGCCGTCAAGCTCGACAACACGCTGCACGACCTGCAGACGCCGGTGGGCAAGTCGCGTTCTGTCGAATTTGTCGAGCTCGAGAGCGAAGAGGGCTGGATCATCTACCGGCGTACGGTCGAGTTCCTGTTGATCATGGCCGTGCACGAGCTCTATCCAGAAGCGGAAGTCGCGGCGATGTTCCGCGCCAACAACGGCCTTTACTGCGAGATCAGCGTGCCGGAAAAACCGCTGACGCCGGAGATGGTCACGGCAATCGAGCGAGAGATGCGCGTCATCGTTCAGGAAAACCGCCCCATCGTCAAGGAGGTCTTCAGCCGCGACGAAGCGGTCAAGCTCTTCAAGGAGACGAAGCAGGTCGAGAAGGCCAATCTCATCGCTTCGCTCAAACTGCCGAACGTCAGCATCTACCGCTGCGGCGGATACTGTGACTACCTCTACGGCGCGATGATCGGCTCGACGGGCCATCTCGGCAAGTTTGCGCTTGATATTTTTGAGTCCGGCGTCCTCCTGCGCACGCCAGACCTCAAGAGCCGCGGCAGCGTGCCGAAAACCATGCCGCAGCCAAAGCTCTCAGAGGTGCTGACGGAGGCGAAGAACTGGGCCGATATCCTGCGCTGCCGCTATGTCACAGACCTCAACCGGGCCATCCGCACGGGCCGCATCAGCGAGGTCATCCGCGTCTCGGAGGCCCTGCAGGAGAAGCACATCGCCGAGATTGCCGACTACATCGCCAAGCACTGCCGGAAGCTGCGACTGATCCTCATCGCGGGGCCTTCCTCGTCGGGCAAGACGTCCTTCGCGCAGCGTCTGCGCGTGCAGATGCAGGTCATGGGGCTGCGGCCCGTATCCATCTCGCTCGACAATTACTTTGTCAACCGCGAGGAGACGCCGAAGACACCAGCAGGGGCCTACGATTACGAGTGCCTGGAGGCGCTCGACGTCGGCCTCTTCAACAAGGACATGCTCGCACTGCTCAAGGGGGAGAGCGTTGTGCTGCCGCGCTACAACTTCAAGACGGGTGAACGCGAGTGGGAGGGGCAGGAGCCGCTGACACTCGAGAAGAGCCAGCCCATCATCGCCGAGGGCATTCACGGCCTCAACGAGAAGCTCACGGCGGCCATCCCGCGTGACTACAAGTTCAAGATCTACGTCAGCGCGCTGACGCAGCTCAACATCGATGCCCATAACCGCATTCCGACGACAGATGCGCGCCTCATCCGCCGCCTCGTGCGCGACTACCAGTTCCGCGGCGCGAGCGCGCTGAAGACCCTCAAGCAGTGGCCGGATGTGCGCCAGGGTGAGGAGAAGTACATCTTCCCGTATCAGGAAGAGGCGGACGTTATGTTCAACTCCGCGATGATCTATGAGCTTGCAGCGCTGCGCCGCTACGCCGTGCCGATGCTCGAGGCCGTGACGCCGGATGTGCCGGAGTACACGAAGGCAAGGCGCCTGCTCGACTTCTGCCAGTACTTCCTCGATTTGCCCGATGAGGACGATGTGCCGAATAACTCCATCCTGCGCGAGTTCATCGGCAAGTCTGTGTTCTTCAAGGGAGAAGATCAGGTGTGAATGACAAATAAATATCCCCCGGCATAGCCGGGGGTTTTATATTTACGGCCTTATAAGGCC
>OLFU01001353.1_pt1 | contig 24245 bp, 15 predicted proteins | sample 1605161 | NCBI WGS metagenome assembly OLFU01 (sample SAMEA3888914, study PRJEB22519) | human gut metagenome | biome: human gut; feature: human-associated habitat; material: faeces | place: Denmark | collected 2011
TTTCTCCATATACTCACTCATATCAAGACGCACCATATTCGACTCATCATCGAAGAGACTTGCTGCAAGCGCCTTTGCAAGCTCTGTCTTACCAACACCGGTCGGTCCTAAGAACAGGAATGATCCGATCGGCTTACTCGGGTCTTTGATACCTGCTTTGGAACGGATGATTGCTTCCGTCACTTTCGTGACGCCCTCATCCTGGCCGATGACACGTTTGTGCAGTTCCTCGTCGAGATGCAGCGTCTTGTTACGCTCGCTCTCCGTCAGCTTTGCCACCGGAATTCCTGTCCATCTGGAGATGATCCGCGCAATCTCTTCCTCACTGACGTTTTCATGCACCAGGGAAAGGTCGCGTTTCTTCACGGCTTCCTCCTCGATCTCCAACTGCTTCTGTAGCTGTGGCAGCTTGCCGTACTGCAATTCGGCTGCCTTCTCCAGATCGTACTTCTGCTGTGCCATCTTGATCTCATTCTTGACCGCTTCGATCTCCTCACGCAGCTTCTGTACTTTTTCTACCGACTTTTTCTCATTCTCCCACTGCGCTTTCTTCGTGTTGAATTCATCGCGCAGCTCTGCCAGTTCTTTCTGCAGATTTGCCAGACGCTCCTGGCTCAGACGGTCGGTCTCCTTTTTCAGCGCTGTCTCCTCAATCTCCATCTGCATGACACGGCGGTTCAACTCGTCCAGTTCCGTCGGCATGGAATCCAGCTCGGTCTTGATCAGCGCGCACGCCTCATCGACCAGATCGATCGCTTTATCCGGAAGAAAACGATCCGAAATATAACGGTTGGAGAGCACTGCTGCCGATACCAGCGCAGAATCTGTAATCTTAACTCCATGGAAAACCTCGTAGCGTTCCTTCAATCCACGCAGAATGGAGATGGTATCCTCGACCGTCGGCTCATCCACCATTACCGGCTGGAAACGACGCTCGAGCGCCGCATCTTTTTCAATGTATTCGCGGTACTCATCCAGGGTCGTCGCACCGATACAATGCAGTTCACCACGCGCAAGCATCGGCTTTAACAGCTGTCCGGCATCCATCGCACCATCCGTCTTGCCCGCACCCACGATCGTGTGAAGCTCATCAATGAACAGGATAATCTGTCCCTCGGAACTTTTCACCTCATCAAGCACTGCCTTTAACCGCTCCTCGAATTCACCGCGATATTTTGCACCGGCGATCAGCGCACCCATATCCAGTGCAAACAATTTCTTGTCCTTTAAGCCCTCCGGCACATCGCCTTTTACAATTCGCTGGGCAAGCCCCTCGACAACAGCCGTCTTGCCGACACCCGGCTCACCGATCAGCACCGGGTTGTTTTTCGTCTTACGGGACAGAATCCGCACGACATTCCGGATCTCATCATCACGTCCGATGACCGGATCCAGCTTCTGGTCTCTCGCACGGGCTACCATATCATACCCGTACTTCTCCAGCGTGTCGTAGGTTGCTTCCGGATTGTCCGATGTCACGCGCTGATTGCCGCGGACTGTCGAGAGCGCCTGCAAAAACCGTTCTCTGGTAATGCCGTACTCCTTAAAGATCTCCTTCAATGCCTTATTCGGATACTTGATCAGCGCCAGGAACAGATGCTCGACAGAAACATACTCGTCCCCCATCTGCTTCGCCTCATCCTCGGCATGAATGAGCACCTTATTTAAATCCTGTCCGACATAGACCTGACCGCCGGACACCTTGACACGCGCTGCCAGATGCCGCTCGGCGTTATCCATGAAGTGCTCCTTCTGAATCTCCATCTTCTCAATCAGCTTCGGAATCAGTCCATCCTCCTGCCGCATGAGTGCAACCAGAAGATGCTCCTGCTCGATCTCCTGATTTCCATATTCATAGGCAAGCTTCTCGCAATCGTTAATGGCTTCCACTGACTTTTGTGTAAATTTCTGAATGTTCATAAGCGTACCTCTCTTTCTCTTCCTATGATATACAGGCGGCACATATCTATGCGCCGCCTGCTTTGTTCTCCCTGTTACAATTATGTTATAGCACCAGTTGTTAGCACTGTCAAGAGGTGAGTGCTAATTTTTTCAGATAATTTTACCGCCAGCAGAAGCAGGGACTTCCTGCCTAATATGGTCTGCTCTCCAACAGCTCCGAGAGATCCATCTCACAGTCAAAATATGTCTCCTCCACATACTGGATCTTCTCCACGCTTTCCCCCGCCTCCAGGCGGCGGATCGTCTCCTCCACAAGCGGGGCTGTCAGCGGATTGCATTCAAAATCAGCCGCGATGTCCCCGGTCTGGATTGCCTTGAGGGCATCCCTTACCGCATCAAAGGACAGGATAATAATGTCCCCGTCACTGCCAATCGTCCTGCCCGCCTCCCGGATCGCCTCGATAGCGCCAAAGGTCATATTGTCATTCTCGCTGATTACAACATCAATATCCTCGTATTTTTCGAGAAATTCCTTCATAACCTCCTGCCCCTTTGCCTGCGTGAAATCCCCCGACTGGCGCTCCAGCATCACCCAGTTTTCATTCTGCTGGAGAACCTCTGCGAATCCGTCTGTCCGCCCGATCTGTGCAGAGGAGCCCAGCGTCCCCTGGAGAGATACGATATGAACTGTCTCCCCGCTCCGCCCCTGCTTTTCCAGATAATTCTCCAGCCAGTGCCCGGCGTTCCTGCCCTCCTCCGCGAAGTCACTGCCCACCCAGCATGTATACAGGCTGTCGTCCTCCATCTCCGCCCTGCGGTCAGACAGAATCACCGGGATTCCGGCTTCCTTCGCCTCCTCCAGAACGGATTCCCAGCCTGTCTCCACGATCGGGTCGAGCACGATATAATCCACCTCCTGCAGGATCAGATTGCGGATTGCCTTCACCTGGTTCTCCTGCTTCTGCTGTCCGTCCTCGAAGATCAGATAGTAGCCGTTTTCCTGCGTGAACACATCCTTAAAGGACTGTGTGTTGGTGGTTCTCCAGTCGGATTCCGAGCCGACCTGCACATATCCGACCACAATATAGCCGTCCTGCTGCATCGTCTGCTCCGTATCCAGCTGTCCCGCAGTCTCTCTCTGCTCCCCACTCCCACAGCCGGCTGTAAAGAGCAGCTGGCTGGCAAGCAGCGCCGCCGCGATTCCTTTTTTTCCCACAGTCCTCTTCTGAAATATGTTCATATTCCTCCCGCCTTTTCTCCTGCCGGCTGCACCTCCTGCCCGGGGTGCTTTTTTAACGCAGCACGGTATTTTCCCATAGAAGAGCCAAAAGGCTGCCGCATGAAGCGGACAGCCCCTGGACAGCCTTGTTTTTATTTGCTCTTCTCTTTGATCTTTGCAAAGATACTCTGTAATACGATGAAGAAACAGAGCAGCGCAGCCACCGCAATGTTGGACCACGAGCTGAGCAGCTTGCCGTTCGTCTTCACCAGTGTGGAAATCGTTCCGTTGATAAGTACACCAAAGAAGGAGCCGATGACATTTCCCACACCGCCTGTCAATAATGTACCGCCGATAACGGAGGAAGCAATGGCATCCATCTCAAGTCCGAGTGCCTGCTGCACATTTCCCGACATCGTGTTCAGGCAGTAGCAGATGCCGCCGATCGAGCAGAGGAATGAGGAAAGCACATACGCCTTCAGCTTCGTCTTCTTCACGTCCAGTCCCATCATGGTCGCCGACTGCTCACTTCCTCCGACTGCGTAAAGGCTTCTGCCGAACTTGGTATAGCGGAGCATGAAAAATACGGCTATCAGCACGAGCAGCGCCACGATTACCGATACACGGATAAACGGAACCTGCACCACGCCCTTGTTGTTGGTATAGGAGCCAAACGGAAGGCTGATCTTCGTATTGGCAAGCTTTACAAAAAATGCATTGCTGCTGATGGAGATCTGTTCCGTGCTGATCACGGCTGTCATGCCTCTGGCGAAGAACATTCCCGCCATTGTCACAATGAACGGCTGGATATTCAGATAGCCGACACAGAAGCCCTGCACCACGCCGAACACAATCCCGATGGCAAGCACAAGTATGCAGAGCAGAACCGCATTCATGTTCCAGCGCTCCATACCGACGGCAAGAATCATGCAGTCCATGGCAACCAGCGAGCCAACGGAAATATCGATGCCGCCGGTCAGCATCACGCAGGTCATTCCACAGGTGATGCAGAGCAGGCCCGCATTATTGATAAGGATGTTCAAAAACGTCTGCAGATGTGTGAAGCCCTTATTGGAATAAATCACACAGCCCACGGCATACATCACAAAAAATAACGCGATGGTAATTATCAGAAGAACCGTATTTCCATTTAATTTTTTCGCTTTCATTATGCAGCACCTCCTTTGGCAAGCTGTCTCCTTACAGACATTTTTTTCATAAATGCCTTAAACGGAGGTGCCTGGATTGCCACAATAATGATAACAATGACCGCCTTGTACACCGGTGCCTGCTCGGTCGAGATGCCGAGCGCATACAGGGTGGTGGTGATCGCCTGGATGGTGTACGCACCGATAATAGAGCCTGCCAGCCGGAACTTTCCGCCGCCGAGGCTGTTGCCGCCGAGTGCAACTGCCAGAATCGCATCCAGCTCGAAGTTCAGTCCGATGTTGTTGGAATCCGCAGAGCTGATCCGGGAGGAAGCAACAATGCCGGCAATTCCTGCACACAATCCGCAGACAACATAGCACAGGAAAATGATGCGCTCGGAATTGATGCCCGCGATGCGGGAAGCCTTCTTATTGATGCCGACGCTCTGGATATATAAGCCCAGTGCGGTCTTGCGGAGCACCAGCGATGTGATCAGGATGCACACGATGGCAACCACGATCGGTGTCGGCATAAATCCGAGATAGCCGCCGAAGATTTTAAAGGAATCATCCCGGACGTATACGATCATGTTGTTGCAGAGCAGAAGTCCGATTGCCCTCGCCGCCGAAAACAGGATCAGCGTTGCCACCATCGGCTGCACATTCAGATACGATACCAGAAAACCGTTAAACGCACCGCTGGCACATCCCATCAGGATGCCGCCAAGCACACCGACGATCAGCGGCGCTGCAAGGCTGTTGGTGGAGGACACGCCGTAGCCTGCCAGAAGCATGCAGCAGAACGATGCCGCCAGTGACATGACCGAGCCGACGGAAATATCCGTTCCTGCCGAGCAGGACACAACCAGCGTCATGCCGATGGCAAGAATGGCAATCTCACTGCCGCGGTTTAAAATATCAATGATGCGTCCGTACAATACCCCGTTGCGGATGGAGATGGTAAAAAAGTTAAATGCAAAATTTCCTGCCATCACATCATAGATGATATTTACCGCCATCACCAGTATCATACAGAAAATCGGTAAAAACAACGGCTGGCTGACCAGCTTCTTAAACTTACTCATTCCTGCCACCTCCTGCTATGGACTGCATTACATGCCCCTGGGTCAGTTCCTCAGTGATCTCTCCCACTTCCTGACCATCCCTTAATACCACCAGCTTGGAGCATGTTCTGAGCATCTCCTCAATCTCGGAAGAGATGAAGATCAGACTCTTTCCCTGATCCGCAAGCTCGATCACAAGCTTCTGGATCTCAGTCTTTGTCCCGACATCGATACCTCTGGTCGGCTCATCCAGAATAAGGAATTCCGGATCTGTGGCAAGCCAGCGTGCCAGAATCACCTTCTGCTGGTTTCCGCCGGAGAGCTGCCCGATCAGGGTCTCCCTGCTCGCCGTCTTGATCTGCAGCAGCTCGATATACTTGTCTGCGATCTCGTTCTGTCTGCTCATTGGAAGCAGCTTAAACATTCCGCGCTTTGCCTGCATTGCCAGAATTATATTTTCTCGTACAGATAAGTCTGCGATAATGCCCTCTGCCTTTCTGTCGTCCGGAAGAAGTCCCATTCCAAGATTCATCGCATCAATCGGCGCATTGATCTTTGCCTCTTTTCCGTTGACAAACAGCTTACCTGTCTGGTTTTTATCCGCTCCATAGATGACACGCGCCAGCTCACTGCGTCCCGAGCCAAGCAGACCTGTCAGTCCCACGACCTCACCCTTATGTATCTGTAAATCAAACGGCTTGATCTTTCCCTTGTGGCTCATGCCCTGCGCATCGATAACCACCGGCACATTGGTGAAATCCTTCTTCTCTTCTGATTTTACAGCTGCAAGGTCATCAAAATCCTTGCCCATCATCGCTGCAACCAGCTTTACCCTTGGCAGCTCCTCAATCGGATATTCTCCGACCAGTATGCCGTTCCGGAGCACTGTGATCCGGTCACAGACTGCGTATACCTGCTCCAGAAAGTGTGTCACAAACACAATCGCCACACCCTTTTCCTTCAGCTGCCGCATAAGAACGAACAGCTTTTCAACCTCATGGTCATCCAGGGAGGATGTCGGCTCGTCTAAAATCAGTACCTTACAATCCATATCCACCGCTCTTGCAATCGCAATCATCTGCTGGAGCGCCAGTGAATACTCTTCCAGATTTTTGGTTACGTCAATATCAAGATCCAGGCTCTTAATAATCCTGTTGGATTTTGCTGTCATCGTCTTCCAGTCGATGGTTCCAAGCTTTGTCTTCGGCTCCCTGCCGATAAATAAATTTTCTGCCACACTCAAATTCGGGCAAAGATTGACTTCCTGATACACCGTGGATATGCCCTTTTTCTGTGCATCCAGGGTCGAATGATTGACCACCGGTTCATCGATCCCGTCAACGCGTATTTCTCCCGCATCGAACGCGTTGATTCCGGTCAGACACTTGATCAGTGTAGATTTCCCGGCACCATTTTCTCCCATCAGTGCCATGATCTCGCCCTTCCGCAGTGTAAGATCCACATTGTCCAGTGCCTTTACGCCCGGAAATGTCATGGTAATCCCCCGCATGGTCAGTACCACATTATGCTCCATTTTACTCCACCCTTTCCTTAAAATTGGGAGAGACCAACGGGCCTCCCCCATTACAAATTCCCTGTCTGTGAAGCAGCTTCTTCTCTGTCCCTGCTATAATGTTTGTCCTGTTGCCAGACCGTCTTAATACTGTGCGTCAACGATCTCCTGTGTAACCACGGTAAGCTCCTGCTCCTCGCCGTTTACCGTGATGGATGAAAGGATGTCCTCATTTACATACCAGTGCTCAACCATGTATACTTCCTTGTCAGGTGTGCTGCCGGACTCTAACTGCTGGATAACATCCTCTACAAACGGAGCTGCAAGCGGGTTGCACTCGAAGTCTGCATTGATGTCGCCGGACATTACATACTCAAGACCTGCGGTGCAGGCATCGAAGGAAATCAGGATCACGTCTCCGTCCACACCATAGGAGATACCTGCTGCCTTCATGGCATCCATCGCACCAAATGCCTCGTTATCGTTCTGGCATACCACTACATTGAACTGTCCCTCGTAGCTCTTGATGTAAGACTCCATAACCTCCTGTCCACCAGCCTGTGTGAAATCACCGGTCTGGGAATCCAGAATGTTCCAGCCGTTTGCATCTGCGATCTCCTTGAAGCCGTCCGTACGTCCGATCTGTGCGGAAGCACCGGTTGTTCCCTCGATAACGAGCATCCGTGTAAGCCTTTAACCACTCACCTGCTGCAAGACCCTCATTCTTGAAGTTGGAGCCTACCCATGAAATATATTTGTCCGAATCATCAATCGTACGGTCAATGACGATAACCGGAATACCTGCCTCCTCGCACTCTGTCAGTACCGTGTCCCAGCCTGTCGATACGATCGGGTCGATGATGATGTAATCCACATCCTGCTCGATGAAGCCACGTACTGCCTCCAGCTGGACTGCCGAATCCTGGTCGCAGTCAACGAACTGGAGATCATATCCGTTCTCTGCCGAGAAGATGGACTGTGCGGAATTCGTGGATGCGGTACGCCAGTCAGACTCATGGCCAACCTGTGCAAAGCCGATTTTGATTACATCCCCGTCAGCTGCGTCTGCCGCATCTGCTGCGTCAGAAGCATCCGCTGCTTCGCTGTCCGCTGCCGTATCTGCGTCTGCTGCATCTGCTGCCGTTGTGTTGCTGCTGTCAGCAGCCTCCTCGCTTCCGCAGCCTGCCAGTAAGGTTGCGCCCATTGCCATGCACATCAGTACACTCACTAACTTTTTTTTCATTTTAAAAACCTCCCAAAGTTTTTATTAGATTTGGTTAAGTCCTTAACCATGTACCTATTATAGCTTTCGGACGGTTTAAAAAATACCGACTGGCTTTTGAAATAAGTAAAATTTTTTACTAAATTATGAACAGCTCATTCACAATTTTGCCGTATTTTCCTCAAAAGGTGTAATTTTTTTGGAAATGTTGCGTTTTCTTTTGATTTTCTCTGCCCGGCACGGAATCCGCACCCAGATCTCGGTGCCCTGCCCGTAGGTGCTCTGTATCTTCAGTCCGTACTCCCTGCCATAATTGAGCTGGATACGCTGGTTGACATTGAACAGTCCGAAGCCGCCCGTCTCCTCCTGCTCCGGCTCCTGCTCCCCGTCGCGGAGCATGGCGCACACCTGCGCAAGCCGCGCACCGTCCATTCCGATTCCGTCATCCTGCACCTTGAAAATCATGACATCCTGGCAGAGTACACCGGACACCCGGATATGTCCGCCGCCGCGCTTGTTCTTGATGCCGTGGTAGAGCGCATTCTCCACAAGCGGCTGGAGCGTCAGCTTGATGATCTCATATTCATAGAGCTCCTCCGGAATCGCAATCTCATATTCCAGTATATCCCTGTAGCGGAACTGCTGGATCTCTAAGTAGCTGCGGATGTGCTGCTCCTCCTCCTTTACCGTGATGAACTCCCGCCCCTTGCTTAAGGTTGTCCGAAAAAAGCTTGACAGGGACGACACCATCCTCACGACCTGCTCCGTGTCCTTCGACTCCGCGAGCCAGATGATGTTGTCCAGTGTATTGTACAGAAAATGCGGGTTGATCTGCTCCTGCAGCACGCGCAGCTCCGCCGCGCGCAGATTCAGCTCCTCCACGCGTATATCCTCCACGAGATGCCCGATCTCCTCCACCATCTGGTTAAAGCTGCTGTTCAGAACCGAGAGCTCATCCAGCTCCTCGTCCTGCGCCCGGATCGCAAAATCCCCGCTTCCCGCTGCCTGCGCAGCCTCACACAGCCGCTGGATGGGCTCCGTGATGCCCCGCACAATCCTCCTGCTGACCATCCATGCCCCGAGCAGTATCAGGACGAGAATCACTGTGATCGCCGTGATGGCACTCTCCACATCCGCGCGGATTCCCATCCGCAGCTCCTCCATGTTCGTTGTCTCATAGTAGATATAATACTGGATCTGCTCCTGTATCAGCTCCGTCAGGACGCGGATATTCAGATCCAGACGCTCCATGTTCGTCTCATAAAGCCCGGTCACAAGCGCATCCTTCTCGATCTCCTCCACACGATCCTCCAGCGTGTCAAGACTCTTTAGTATGCTTGACAGCCGGTTCGCGGCGTACTCGGAATCTGCCTCCTCATAGAGCTCGCCGAACACCTCCCGCGCGGCCTGTATCATCCGGTGCGGCTGCTCCGTGTCCACCAGCTCCTCGGCACGCTCCGAATTGACTACGATAATATACATCACGTAGTCCATGTCCTCCTTGAAATTGATGTTGTACGCGTTTGCCTTTGTGATTCTCCTGACAATCCCGTCATACTCGGAGGAAATCTTGTTCGTCATAATCAGAAGATACGCCAGAAGTATGGTCAGCGGCACCACACAGATCAGCAGCAGCATATAGAGCCTGCTCTTTAGTGAAAACCCTCTCTTCAATATCCATCTCCCCTTTTACCCTCTGCTGCGGTACTCACCCGGTGTGCAGCCCTGCGTCTTCTTGAACAGGTTGCTGAAATAATGCGCATCCCGGTAGCCCACCTCAAAGGCAATCTCCGTTACCTTCTTTCCCGTCGTCCTGAGCAGCTCCTTCGCTTTTTCCATGCGGATTCTTGTAAGATATTCTACGAACGTCTCTCCCATTTCCTGACCGAATACCGTGCTGAAATGGCTCGGACTCAGATTTACCTCCGCTGCGACCATATTCAGGGAAATCCCGTCCTTCTCAAAATGATCGTTGATGTAGGTCTTTGCCTTCTGCATGATGCCGTCGTATTTTCCGTCCACCGCCTCACTGCGCAAATCCAGCACCGCCGAAAAAAGCTTCTTAATATATTCCCTGGTCTGCTCAACCGTGGTCAGGTAGGCTGCCATCTCCTTCGCATCGCCGCACCGCTCCACGAGATCCCTGCTCTTGTAACCGCTCTTCTCCAGAACGGAAACCGCCGTCACATACAGATCCATCACCACGTACTGGCGCAGGAAGATAGACTTTACATTGCCGTCCCCGAGCTGTGCAAAGTAATCCTCCACGAAGCCGGACACCTCCTCCCTAGTGCCCGTGTACAGAAAAGCCTCTGCCTGCCGCTGACTCAGGCTGGAGATATTCAGCTCCCCGAGCTTTACATCCTCCAGAACCTCCGCCGCAGTCTCCCCCGGCGTCTCCTCCTCAAGGATCTGGTTGCGCTCTACCGAATAGCGTCTGGAAAAGCACAGGTTGGTCTGCCGGTAGCACTGCTGCAGCTCGCTGAAACGCTCCACCGGTGTCCCGAGCGCCGCGACATACTCCACCGCCGTCTCTCTCCGGAAATACTCTGCCAGCAGGCTTTTTACCTGCTCTGTCGTCTCCGCGAGAGACTGCTGCCCTGTGCCCTTCAGCACAAAATCGTACTCCGCCCGGCTCTGCTTTGCGACAATCAGATTGCCGGACTGCTCCATGTACTTCTCCAGCTCCTGCTCGAAGGCTTTTATCTTCTCCGGCAGGACATCCTCCTTCTCCTCGGAGAACAGCTGGAGCATCATGATATTGTACTGCTCCGCAATCAGCTCAAGTCCCAGTTCCTTCGCCTCCTGGAACACCGACGCATAGGTATGCTTTCCGGAGACCATGTGCCGGAACAGCCGCTGCCTGCCGGCAGATCTCACCTCCTCCGGCGTCTGCTGCTTCTGCTTCCCGCGCTCCTCCTCGATCTTCTGACCGATCTTCTTGAGTGTCCCGATCAGCTGTGCACCCGTGACCGGCTTCACCAGATAATCCGTGATTCCGATGTCGATTGCCTCTTTTGCATACTGGAACTCGTCATACCCGCTCAGGAGTATGATCTTGGTCTCCGGCAGCTCGTGCTTCACGAGACGGCTCAGCTCCAGTCCATCCATGAACGGCATCTTAATGTCCGTGATCAGAATATCCGGTCTCGTCTTCTGGATGATCGGATAGGCGAGCTCCCCGTCGCCCGCGTCACCGACAAATTCAAAGCCTTCACCCTGCCAGTCGATGTTGTTCTTTATGCCCTCCCGCATAACGATCTCATCTTCCGCTAAAAAAACCTTTAACATATGAAATTCCCCTCAATACATTTTCCTGTAAAAACCATTGTAAATTCATTTTATCACACCTGCGAACAAAAAACACAGAAGATTTTGGCTGTCCGGGATGCCTATCACCGGATTCTGCTCGATGCAGTCGATACCCTCGTGCAGAAATGTCCCCCCGCATACGCAGGACTTCCGGCGCTCAGGGAACGCATCTATTTAGGTATCCAGCTTCTGGAAAGCTTTGCGCACACCCAGCTGGCGACTTCCCTCTGCAGTCAGTTTGATATGGAATCCATGCAGACACTCTGCCTCCGGATTGCAGTGGAGCTGCTGACACCGCCGCATCAGACGGGATCCGATACGGCAGTGTCATGTTCACACTAATCTTATGAAAACGCCCTGCGGTCTTAAGCTTCCGTGCTCCAATCCGTTCGCGAACAGGCAGTCCTCCGGCTCCGGCAGTCCCCGCTCCCCTGTCCGCACCGGTTCCTCCCCGGCGTTAATGCAGACCTCCAGCGTTTTTTGTCCTTCTTTTTTCTTATAATAATGTAACAATCTGGAATCCTCTCTGACATCCCATACCACTTTTCCGCTCCTTGTCTGCGGATACTGCCTGCGCATCGCAATCAGCTGCTTTACCTGTCCGGTCAGTTCCGCAAAGCTGCCCGCATCGATCTCCTCCCACGGCATGCACTTCCGGTTCGCCTTTGTTCCGCCTCCGTCCATACCGATCTCGGTGCCGTAGTAGATGCCCGGCGCGCCCTGCATGGTGAACAGAACTGTAAGCTGTGCCAGAAACATATCCACATTTCCGTGGCATCTCTCCATCAGACGATCCGTATCATGGGAATCTAACAGATTAAACAGCACGCGGTTCACCTGCTCGTAGTACATGCTGTAGCACTGGTTGATGCCATGCATAAAATCCGTACCACTCTGTGTCTTATCTGCCCAGAAGTTATTCACGCACGCCAGAAACGGGTAGTTCATCGTCGAATCATACTCGTCGCCGAGCAGCCATGGGAAAGCATCATGCCAGATCTCGCCGAGCAGGAAAAGCTTTGGATTGCACTTTTTCAATTCCAGACGCAGATGTTTTAAAAATGCATGTGAAATCTCATTGCCGACATCAAAACGGATTCCGTCAACCTTCCAGTCACATACCCAATGCTTTGCAATGCCGGTCAGATACTCCATCACATCCGGCTCACTGGTATCAAATTTGGGCATATTGTCGACAAACGCAAACGAGAAATAATCCCCCTGCTTCGTCGCATGGGTCTGCTCATCGATCGGCCAGCGGTTCACGCAGAACCAGTGGTAATAGTCGGACTGCGGTCCCTTTTCCAGCACGTCCTGCCAGAGCGCGCACTTCGCTCCGCAATGATTGAATACCGCATCGATCATCACACGAAGTCCCAGCGCATGCGCCTCCGCAATCAACGCCTTCAGTTCTTCCTCCGTGCCGAGATCCGGCTCTACGCTGTGGTAGTCGATCGTGTCATACCGGTGGTTGGAATCCGACCACAGAATCGGGTTTAAGTAGATGCCTCCGACGCCAAGGTCTGCAATATAGGCAAGGCGGCTGCGGATTCCCGCCAGATCACCCCCGTAAAACTCCTTCCAGGTCGGATCCTCCTGACATGCCCACTCGCGGCAGGAATGACGCTTTTCTCCCGGATTTTTTCTGCAGAAACGATCCGGGAAAATCTGATACCACACGATATTCTCCGCCCACTCCGGCACCTTCATAATGTCCGCCCGGTTCATCCACGGATAGATAAAACGCTGGATCATCCGGTCCGCCGGAAAATGCTCTGCGTTTTTTGCAAATCCATCCTCAAACAGGCAGACGCTCTCCCCGCCGCCGGTGATCTCAAAATGGTACTTGACCCTGCGGTACGCCGGTGTAAGGACGGCACTGTATACATTTCGGTGCGCCAGTTCCCGCTCCAGTTCCATCGGCACCCGCTCGCCCTGCCAGTTCTGCTCGTTCTCGGCAATCCCGGCGGAATACGGGTCGCCCGCCCAGAGGATCACCTCGTCCACATCTTTTCCTGTCTGAATACTTATTTTTAAATGTCTCTCATCAAGCGGATAGCAGTCTAAAAAATACGCCCTATGTGTAATTTCTGCCAGATTCATAGTTTTCCCCCTGTACAAATTTGCTACAGATCTCCTGTCAGCTGCTCCGGAAACTCCAGATTTCTTTTCTATGCACAGTATATCCCTGCGGAGGGATTTTTTCTCGCACTATCAATCACCTAACTTGTACAAAACAATCATTTTTTCTTTCACTTTATCACCGCATCCGGCCGGAAAGCAGTTTGCTTCCCTCTTCGTAATCCAGGTTCTCATATGCCGCATGCAGTTCTGTCAACAGTTCCCGTTCCTCCGCTGTCAGATGGGCACGCGCAAACCGGGAAAGTCCCTGCTCAATCCCGGGCAGGTCACACGCATCAAAAGCTTCCCTAAGCTGTGCCAGAATCTGCTGCTTTTCCTCCGGTGCGTCCCCGGCTGCTGTCTCTTCCCCGGATGTCTCCTGCGGCATGCTCTTTAACTCGTCCTCGACACTCTCTAACGTGTGCCGGATCGTCTCCAAAAACTCTGTCATATGCTTTTCCAGGTACCGGATATTTTCTGTCTTTGCCGCCATTTCCATGATTTCTGCGCTCTCGCTTAACGCCTGTCTGCCGATCTGCTGGCTGGCGCCCTTGATTCCGTGCACTTTCGTTCCGAAAAGCTCCAGCTGCTCCGGCACATAGCCCGGCAGTTCTGCTGCAAGCGATCCCGTCTCCTGCAAAAACGTCTGCAAGAGACGGCGGTATGCCCCATGGTTCATCTGCGCGTGAAGCAGGAAATCCCTGCGCTCTGCGACAGGCAGATAAGTCTCAATCACTTTCTTTAGCTCTGACACATCGATCGGCTTGTCCAGATACGCCGTAAATTCCGGTCTGCGATTCCGATGCTTTAACTCCGCGGTAATATCAGCAGTCATAAGTACCATTGGGATATCGCAAAACTGGCGGATCTCCTTCGCCGCTTCATCGCCATTTTTTTCCGGCATCCTCTGATCCAGAAAAATCAACTGATACTCCTTCCGCGCTGCCGCCTCCACAGCCTCCTTTCCGTTGCGCACAACATCCAGTGTAAACCGCCACGGCGCTGCGAGTTCCTGGAAAATCTCCTGATTGATCCGCATATCATCCGCGAGCAGAACATGTGCCCCCGGATAGATCCATGTCGGCTGGATCCGCTCCGTATAGACCACTGACTCGCGCAGCAGACTGTCCGTCGTATAGCACACCGCATCATGCAGGGTGCTTCCGCACACCTTCTGCCGGATTTCCACGGTAATCGTGGTTCCCCTGGTGCCGTTGCTCTCGGCGCGGACACTGCCTCCCATACGGTTTGCAAGTTCCTTTACAATGCTAAGTCCCAGTCCGTTTCCCGACTGTCCGCTCTCTGCCGCATAGCTCACATACGAATCAAATCCCTGCCGCAGCTGTTCGCTTGTCATTCCGGTGCCGGTGTCCGACACCCTGCAGCGGACCATCACATCCGAGGAATCCCGGATTGCCTCACAGGTAATCACACAGCGGATCTCGCCCTCCTCTGTGAACTTGACCGCATTTGCGAGCAGATTCTGCAAAATTTCCCGGACGCGCATGGCATCCCCATACATTTTCTCCGGGAATTCTCCCTGTATACAGGCCTCAAACCACACCCTCTTCGACTGCAGATTGATGACACACATGTGTGCCACCTCCTCGAGCACCTGATCCAGCCGGTAGCACTCCGCCATCAACTCGAACTTTCCTGCCTCAATTCTGGAATAGTCAAGAATCGCATTCACCTGTTCCACAAGGCTGTTCCCAGCTCCCTTGATGTGAAGCAGGAGTGCACGGTCACTTGCCGTGAGTTCCTTGCGGCTGCTTAAAATATCCGTGATTCCGATGATGGCGTGCAGCGGGCTTTTCAGGTCATGGCTCATCTGCGCGAGGAAATCACTTTTCCGCGCCGTCTGCATCTCTGCTTTTCCCTTTAATGCCTGCATCAGCTGCGTCTCTTTTTTCGGGCTGGTAATATCCCAGGCACCGAGAATATATCCACGAAGCCTCCCTGAATAGTACACCGGCGTACACTGACACTGATAATACTGTCCGTTCTTCTCGATCTCCCGGCTCTTTTTTCCCTCCTGTATGGACTTCGCCAGCTCCTCCGCCTCCTGCATGTATCCGCGGTGCCTGTGGCTGTCTCTCTCATACAACTGCATCGGACCCGCAAACAGACTTCTGCCGCTGCGGTTCGCATCAACGCAGTAAAAATTGGTATCCAGCAGTACCACTGCCGTATCCGAGTCATCGTACAGCCGCTCACGCAGAAGCTCGCCCGTATCCATCAGCTGATCCGTCTGGATCAGATAATGAACCGCACCGCAGACACCGGTTGTAGCTGCCAGCATCAGAAGATTGCCCGGAATAGTAAAAAACTTTTCCGCGCACATCGCTGCTGCATTCACGAGCAGCACAATATAGAGCAGATTAGCAATCTGATGCTCATGCATGGTCAGGGAACGGCGCAGATAGGCGTAGGTTCCCATTGCAACGATCGCCGCCGTACATCCGATTAAGTAAATTCTGAAATAAATGTGATAGATTTCCGGCTGCCGGTAGCGCATAAAAACAATCACATTCAGCGCGAGCAGCACACAAAACATAATCCACTGCACCCCGTAGGGGATATGGATTTTCAGAAAATCCATGATATAGATAAGAATCAGATAAAGCACCTGAATTAAGAGCATGTCCTTCAAACGCCCGAACAGTTCTGTCTGTCCGGTGAGCGTAAGGACAACCTGATAGAAATTATATACACCGATCAGTCCGACCAGCAGCGGCAGCAGCCTGTGCTGTCTGGAATATGCACCGGAAGTGGCATATTCCTGCAGTACATACAGCGTATAACAAAGACATATTATCTGAACCAATAATATCATTCAATCTCACTCCGCCCCATCAGAATCCTCTTGATCTCTGTCTTGACAAAGACCGGCTTGTACGGTCTTACAATGTAACCTGCCGCATCCAGATTCCGGCACAGCGTGACCGTCTGTCTGTCGCAGAGCGCCGTGACGAACAGGATCGGCACCGTGTGATCCGTCATCTCCATAATGCGTTTGGCCGTCTCGATACCGTCCATCTCCGGCATATCGATATCCATCAGCACCAGATCCGGCGCCGGATGTTTTTTCAAATACAGCAATGCCTGGTGACCGGATTTCATCAGGATGACATCATATAACGGCTCTAAAATGCCACGCAGCATCTGCAGATTCGTCTTCATATCGTCCACAACCATGATCCGGTAGCGTACCGGCGGCCGGATCATCTCGTTGCGCTCCCTCTCCGCCTCTTCCGTGGAAAAGTCGGATTCCGTCTTCATGCGCAATGTAATATGGTAGTTCGCTTCGTTGGACAGATCCAACAGTTCCCCGTCCATCAGACGCACTACGGGTCTTAAATTATGTACGCCAAAATTCTCATAGATGATGGCTTCTCTTCCATCGGAAAGCGTAACCATCGTTCCCTTCGGATAGAGCGGCACATACTTTAGAAGTGTCTCCACTACCTCGCGGTCAAACATGATGCCGCAGCCGCCCATCAGATACTCTGTCGCCTCGTACGGTGCGTATGGCTCCTTGTACGGGCGCCTGGACGTAAGTGCATCATAGACATCCGCCACGTGCAGAATCCTGGTAAACATCGTCTGCTGCGCGCCTTCCAGCCCGTCCGGGTATCCGCTTCCGTCCACATTTTCATGGTGATGCAGCACGGCCTCCTTGATATGCGCAGAAATATCCCACCGCTCACTGATAATCTGGTACGACAGTGTTGCGTGGGATTTCATAATCAGATATTCTTCCTGTGTCAGACGTCCCGGCTTGTTTAAGATCTCATCCGGGATCTGCAGCTTTCCGAGGTCATGAAGCAATGCCGCAGTCACAAGATGCCCCAGCTCCACTTCACTCATCCCCATACCCATTCCAATGACGCCGCAGTATACCGCCACGTTCACAGAATGTGCGTAAGTGTAATCGTCGTAGCTTCTTAAGTCCGTAAGATCAAGAGACACATTTCCGCAGGATAAAATCTCCTCCACCATGCGTCTGGCAATCAACTTACATCCGTCAATGTCGCAGGCACGGATGCGCTCCTGTCCCTCCTGCCTTAACTGCGGCGTAATCACACTCTCAATCGTGATGCCCTCTGAAAGTTTATCTTCTATATATATACCGTCGAATCCGTAAGCTTCCAGTTTTTCCAGATAGCTCTCCGTCAATTCGCAATGGCAGCCAATCAGCGTTCTTCCGACGGAATCATAAAGGTCGGCTGCAAGAACCATGCCCGGTTCTGCCTCCCTGAGTGGTACATAACGCATAACATTCCTCCTACCTTTCACTGTACCAAGCCGACCTCATAAAGTCAATGAAACTTTTGACCTTATTTTCTAGGATTCGACAGAAACCACCTCGTAATCCTGATCCTCAACCGCCTTCTTTAAGACCTCATCCGCCACGTCGCTGCTAAGCGTCACAACCGCGTTTCCTGCCTCGTGGCTGACTACAGCCTCCTGCACGCCTTCTACCGCTTCGAGTGCCTTCTTGACTCTCGCCTCACAGTGTCCACACATCATACCGTTAATCTTCATTGTCTTTTTCATTGTCTCATTCTCCTTTTTTTGATTTGTTTCTGATTTCTTCTCCAAAGCGTCATCCGGCTCCTTCGCCGCAGCTGCGGCGGTCTGCCCTGTCACCGCATTTTTGATCCTGCGGTCTTTTCCGGCGTCATACATCCGGAACAGATTCAGGCGCAGCGCGTTGGTCACAACACAGAAGCTGGATAAGCTCATGGCTGCCGCACCGAACATCGGGTTTAACTGCCAGCCGAACAGCGGAATCCACACGCCTGCCGCAAGAGGAATGCCGATAATATTGTAGAAAAATGCCCAGAACAGATTTTCATGAATATTGCGCAGGGTTGCGCGGCTCAAGTGGATTGCCGCAGGCACATCCGACAGGCGGCTCTTCATCAGCACGACATCCGCGGCATCAATGGCAATATCCGTTCCGGCGCCGATCGCCATTCCGATATCCGCCCTTGTAAGCGCCGGCGCGTCATTGATTCCATCGCCGACCATGACCACTTTGCCCTTTTTCTGCAGTTCTCTTACCACCTGCTCCTTGCCGTCCGGAAGCACGCCGGCGATCACCTCGTCCACGCCTGCCTCTTTTCCGATCGCCTGCGCCGTCCGCTCATTGTCGCCGGTCAGCATCACCACATAGATTCCCATGTTCTGCAGTTCTGCCACCGCACGCGGGCTGTCCTCCTTGATGACATCCGCCACGGCGATTACGCCGAGCAGCTTCTCATCCTTTGCAAAAAACAGCGGCGTCTTGCCCTGCATGGCGAGCTGCTCTGCCTGCCGCTTCATGGCATCGGACACCTTCACGTGCTGCTCGATAAAGATGAGATTGCCGCCGTAAAGCCGTCTTCCATCCCGCACACCGGTCAGACCATTGCCCGGAAGCGCCATGAAATCGGTCAGCATATCTTCTAAGCCGTCCGCTCCGCCAGATGCTCCGTCTGCCGCAGGCGCCCTCTTCCCGCCGGACTGCGCCTTTGCCCCGGCCTGCTCCTTCACGTAGGCAAGAACGGCCTTTGCAAGCGGATGCTCGCTCTTCTGCTCCAGAATCCCTGCCGCATGCAGCAGCTCCTCCGCCGGAACGCCTTCCGCCGGAAGGACATCCGTAACCCGCGGCTCTCCGCTCGTGATGGTTCCGGTCTTATCGAGCGCTACAATCTGCATTTTTCCGGTCTCCTCCAGAGAGACTGCCGTCTTGAACATAATACCGTTCTTGGCACCCATGCCGTTTCCGACCATGATGGCTACCGGCGTGGCAAGACCGAGCGCACACGGGCAGCTGATGACCAGAACAGAGATCGCTCTCGCCAGTGCAAAACCGATCGGCTTTCCGGCAAGTAGCCACACAATCAGTGTCACAATCGCAATTCCAATGACCGTCGGTACAAATACGCCCGATACCTTATCGGCAATCTTGGCAATCGGCGCCTTGGTCGCCGCGGCATCGCTGACCATCTGGATGATCTGGGATAAGGTTGTATCCTCGCCGACTCTCATCGCCTCGCATTTTAAAAAGCCGGACTGGTTCACGGTCGCCGCGGAGACTTCATCTCCTGGCGCCTTGTCCACCGGTATGCTCTCGCCAGTCAGCGCCGCCTCATTCACGGCACTGCTGCCCTCGAGGATGATACCGTCCACGGGTATGTTCTCCCCCGGGCGCACCACGAAGACGTCTCCCTTTTTGACCTGCGCGACCGGAACCTCCTGTTCCACACCGTCACGCACGATGGTGGCTGTCTTCGGTGCCAGGCTCATCAGGCTCTTGAGCGCATCGGTCGTCTTGCCTTTTGAACGCGCCTCGAGCATTTTCCCGACCGTGATCAGCGTCAAAATCATCGCCGCCGATTCAAAGTAGAACTCGTGCATATAGCGCATGACCCCGTCCATATCGCCGCGCACCTGCGCATCGGTCATTGCAAAGAGTGCGTAGGTACTGTAGCCGAACGCTGCCGTTGCCCCCAGCGCTACCAGTGTATCCATATTCGGTGCCCTGTGCCAGAGACTCTTGAATCCGCTGATAAAGAACTTCTGGTTGATGACCATGATCACCACTGTCAGCAAAAGCTGTACCAGCCCCATCGCCACATGGTTTCCCTCAAAGAACGCCGGCAGCGGCCATCCCCACATCATGTGTCCCATGGAAAAATACATCAGCACTGCCAGAAAACCTACCGAAGCCACCAGTCTCTTTTTTAAAAGAGGCGTCTCCCGATCCTTTAACATATCTTCCTGCGGCATCGCCTCGCCCGCTCCCGCGGTTCCTGCGCCGCCCCGCTTCTTCTCGGCAGCGCCGTATCCGGCATCCTCAACCGCCCGGATGATCTCCATGGGCGCCGCGGTTCCCTCGACGCCCATGGAATTCGTCAGAAGACTCACCGAGCAGGATGTCACACCCGGCACCTCCGACACTGCTTTTTCCACGCGCGCGCTGCACGCCGCACAGCTCATTCCCGTCACTGTATATTGCTTCATCTTCCTCCCTCTCCCATCTATTTCATCAATTTCTGGAGCACCGTCACCAGTTCGTCGACGGTCTCCTCCCTGCCCTCGCGGATATCATTCGTCACGCAGGTCTTGATATGGTTGGTGAGAAGTACCTTGTTAAAGCTGTTGAGCGCTGCATTCACAGCTGCCACCTGTACCAGAATATCCGTACAGTAAGCATCCCGCTCCACCATTCCCTTAATTCCGCGAATCTGTCCCTCGATGCGGTTTAAACGGTGAATCATATCCTTGTATTCTTTCTCTGACCGTTCCTTTGTCTTATGGGAACAGCAGCATTCCTTTTCCTCTGCCATACGCTTTGCCCTCTTTCTTACTATTTACCCGCAAGTCTGTTTCTATTCCTCATTTGCAGGCTCATTATATACCCCATTGGGGTATATTGCAAGTGTTTTATTGTGTTATTTTTCTCATCAAAAAAATCCCGGCCTGTCCAACCGGACCAGCCAGGATCTTTTGGGAATCTGCCGTCATGCGGCAGTCTCTTTTATTTATCCGCAAACCCTCTCCAGAATCTCTGTAAGTGCACTTCCGCTGCTGGTATGGCTTCTCACCACATCCGCATTGCAGCGCTCCGCCTCTGCCACCGCACACCGTACCATCTTATGTGATACGGTGTTGGTGAAGAGAATGATCAGATCCGGTGATCCGATCTGGTTCCCGAGCTTTGCCGGCATCTGTGTAAATACCTTCGCTTTACAGTTATGTTCCTTACAGATCTTTTTGTACTGGCAGACCATGCGGTCATGTCCACCTACAATCACAACGCTCATAACTACACCGCCGCAAGCTGCTTACCGAGATCAGTGCAGGCAGCCACAGCCTCATCGTCCGGTGCCTCCTTACAGATCACGCCTTCGCCGTTTAATACATTCGCACCTGCGGATGACATGCGGTCTACCCAGTCACGCATCCACTGCCCGTCTCCCCAGCCATAGGAACCGAACAGACCGATGGTCTTGCCTGCCGCAAATCCTTCCACCTCGGTTACGAAAGGCTCCATCTCGCCCTCCTCAAGAACCTCAGCCCCCATTGCCGGGCATCCGAGTGCAAATGCCTTTGCATTCTTTAATTCATCTGTAGAGACGCTGCTTACGTCCACCACTGCGGCTTCCTTACCTGCTGCAGTGATTCCGGCACCGACTGCCTCTGCCATCGCCTGTGTATTTCCTGACTGTGACCAGTATACTACATAAATCTTATCCAACACTTTTCCCTCCTGCTATATCTCTGTATTCTGCTATGTAAGTTAGTCTTAACTAACTTTAGCTATACTATACTAAATAAGAAGGGTTTCGTCAAGTGCAGTAAATGAAATATTTTTCTCATTAGAAAACTGCTATTCCACTTCATCCGCGAACTTCGTCAGGTAGCGCTGATTCTCCTCAAATTCGCAGGTACTCGCATTGTCAAGCACCTTGCGCCCGTAGAAAACGCGCTTTTCCTCCACAGGGATCGACAGTGTCGCCGTGCCGTTCTCCGTCTCGTAGGAGACTTCGTCAATCCCCGTCTCACCAAGTGCCCGATATGCGTCATACAGCGTGTGATCCCTGTATCCGTTCACCATCTCCCAATAGGAAGCGTACTTGTCACTGGTTAGTCCATACAAATCCAACGTATTATATAGTCCACTGTAATTACGTTCTATATACTTCCGCTCACACCAGTCCAGATGATAGGCATCGCCGGAATATTTTCCCTCATCCACAGCGGTAGCAATCAGAGCCCACAGAACCGAGAACACGAAAAACAGCGCTATCACACATCCTGCTGCCTTTACTGCCAGCATCGGCATACTTACCTCATAGTTTCCGGTCTCATCTGAAAATTTCCACATCATTTTCAGATTCTTAATCTTCTTCATATTCCCAGCCCTCTCTCTCAAAGATCCGGCGTACCAGTTCGTCCACCTTCTCCGAATCACGTTCCATGCCCATCAGCTCTGACAGTTCTTCCTCTGACATTCCAAAGGTGCCAAGCAGTGCCGCTGCCACGTCCTGTTTCATGTCATTGTAATATTCCTTGTTTTCTTCATATTCCAGCTTGCGGTAGGAATCACCCGTCTCTCTTCCCAGGATATTCTTTCCCGCCCAGAGTACATACTTTACATCGTTCGGACTGATCTGCTGCCCGGCCGGCCAGTCTAACACCTCCTGGATGCGGAACAGATCTCTCATAAATGCCTGATCGTCGTCATACAGCCGGACGCGCTCTGTATATTTTTTAAACCCCTCCTGTCCATATACCTGATGGGATTTGAGATAATCGTAAAGACCAGTATAATCTCCCGCCACAAGCAGTTCCTCTGCCTCCTGCACAGATGCCTGGTTGTGCTGGCGGGTAATGTGAATCCCCTCCAGCCCAAACACAATCGCCAGCACCAGAAATGTAAGCGCTGTCACTGCCGTAATCACCAGCAGAATCACATTCATCACCTTATCTGCAACATACAGCGGCATGGAGTGAATCACCCTGGCTTTCGTAAGCATCGTCTCCTTTCGCGCCAGATTTTCCTCATTTTCCCATTTTTCGCCAAGCGGATTCACCTCTCCACAATATGGGCATTTCAGTTCTTTCGCCGGATAATCATATCCGCATTTTTTACATATCATCTTCGCACACGCCCTCGCTTTTATTCCGTAAGATGGGAAAATGCCCGCTCCTGCATCATCCGCTCCAGATTGCTCTGATTATCTTTGTCTGATGGATCATACCCGTCCATCACTTCCTTTATCTCTTCCTCTGTCAATTCATAATGCTCATTTAAATACGCAGAGCAATACTCCCGGTAATAAGCGACTGCCTCCTGTTCTTCATATTTATAATCAGCTGCTTCACTTTTCTGGCAGACAATAAGTGCATCTATGATATAGCTCACATCGCTCAGTCCAGTTGGTTTTTTCTCACGGATAATTCTCTCCAGATACTCTCCCTCAGGTGTTATCAGATAATCCTTTGTATCGTTTTCCAGTGTCTCTACCAGCCGGTACTTGCGAAATGCTTCACCATACAATGTATTGTGCTTTTTCATATAAGTACAGATTCCGCTGTAGTCCTGCTGCTGATACATCTTCTCCAGCTTTTCGAGTACTGCCTGCTCTCTGTTATCCGAAGCAACCGTATGAATACGCATGGCCACATATATACCGGCACTAATCAAAAGTCCCGCCACAATCACAGTAATCAGAACCTTCGCCGCCATAGACATCCCTGCTTTCGCCACCCGCTGGGGCTTCTCCTCCCACTGCTGCTTCTCTCTTTTTAAGTCATTGATCGTATCCTCGTGCACCTGCACAGATTTTTCAAAGTTGTCGCCACCACAGTACGGGCAGCGCGGTGCATCGTCTGCATATGACGCACCGCAGTTATTACATACAATCATCCTTTCTCCCTCCGGTGTCTCACAGAACTCCTCTTCAAGTAACACCCTGTATTGCTCTTTGTCTATTATATCAGTTTTTTGCTGTATAGGAAGCATTTTCCTATGAACCGAAAAAGAGGGGCAGTCGCTTGAAACGGGCAGCCCCTTTTGACGTGAGAAGGAATAGGAAAAGAAGCACATCCTACCGATTTCTGATGGAAATGCAGATGGAATATTCGTTTGAGAAAAATGTGAGCATTTCTTCCGGCTGAATGTTTGCATCGGATTCCGTGTCTCTTCCACGTTTGGACAATCCGACGGGTGCATGTCCGACACACC
>OLFU01001363.1_pt1 | contig 24126 bp, 17 predicted proteins | sample 1605161 | NCBI WGS metagenome assembly OLFU01 (sample SAMEA3888914, study PRJEB22519) | human gut metagenome | biome: human gut; feature: human-associated habitat; material: faeces | place: Denmark | collected 2011
TATGCTTAACTCAAGTAAAAATTATGTGGCTTTCATCCCATAGGCAAGCCTATGGTTTTTTTCGCCACTAATTTATAACCATCGACTAATCCGAAGTAACTGATGTTTTTTAGGGATGTTATTGCAAAATTAGTATTTGTAACTATTAAATGTTTTTCGCTTGTTAATTTTTCAACTTATGCTGTATAGGTAATAAAGGGTTTATTCATATGCACCTCGCAAAAATATGTATTATGAGAGCTACTCTAATTCAAAGCTAGAGTCAAAGCATTTAAGATGACGCCTCTATATTAAATATACCTTTAGAATTGGGAAATTACTCTTGTTAAGAATATTTTTTTGGACATAAAAAAGAGAGGGGCCTCGGCACCCTCCCCCCGATTGCAGGCTTCACAAGTATCTGCAATCTGATCGCAAATACAATATAACCCATATGTCAGAGAAAGTCAATTGTGGATGAAAAAATGAAATTGTGAATAAGAAAAAAGTTCGAAAATTTAGATGAAGACAAGAATAATTTTACATTTTACGTTTCTCATGGAGGTATACGTAAAAACTTTATATAATTAAGGTATATGATTACAATGAATAAATAATTACTATTACATGAATTACTTGATATGGTAAATAAGGACAAGTGGGCTGAAATATATAATCCAGACAATTACTTCAATATAAACCCACATGATCATGATTCTTTAGAGGAATATCAAAAATCAATAGAAGATTAAGGTGATACTATGGGAAGAATATCAACACTATTTCAAACACTTAAAGATTTAAACAAAGATAGATGGGTGAGAAAATATAATCCTCACCAACGGTTTTTTGTCGATGTAGATTGGTATGATACTGAAGAAGACTATTTAAATGCATTACGTGATGATTGGAAATCTGAAGCAGATCCATTAGATGAATGTGATCATTATGTTGATGTAACTAAATATGATAATTTTGAAGACTATGAAAAAGCAGTTAATATATGTTTAGAACACCTTGAATGGATTGAAGAAGTATCTAGATATGGTGACTTTGATATTGATTCACAAAACTATAAGAATGAAGATACTTATCTAGATGCTCTAACAAAGAGAATAAAAGAAAAGTATGATCCTGAAAATGAATTTTATTGTATTGATCCTCTGGATTATGATTCACCTGATGAATATTTTTATGAAATAAGTGAAAGAATACATTGGCTGGAATTATATGATCCAAATCATCAATACCCTGTTGATCCAAGTGAATTTAGTGATGAAGAAGACTATGTAGAAGCTGTCAATGAGTGGAAAGACTATGTTGCAAGTCTTGATGCAGAATTAGATGAAGAAGAAACTTTAGAGTCTGATGATATGGATGATTATCGTAATAAAGCACTAAAACAAATGTCTAGAAAACGTCCAAACTCTGTTGAGTATCATTTGGATAATATAGTAGAAGTTTCTCAAAAGGAAAATGTATCTGAAGATGATAAAAAATCTTGGGAAGATAAACATAATTTCTATAATTCATTTAGTTCAGTTGATCCTACACAGTATGATCGTGAATTAGATTATCTTGATGATTTACGTAAACAATGGAAAGAATACTATGATCCTTCTGATATGTATGATGTAGATCCAAAGGATTATGATAATGAAGAGGAGTATATGGAAGCCATTAAACAATACATTAAATCCAAGTATAGGTAATATTTCTCTATGTATATTTGTTATAGTCCGATATGTAACATACGCTTACATTTATGATAAACATAAAACATATAAATAAATTTGCTTTTATCGCAATAAACTGTTGACAAATGAAAATATCAGACTATTATATAAGCATACATACGAAACAGAGCGATGAACAAGATACGATTTCTAATCCGCTTCCTATAGAGAGCATCCAGTTGGTGGAAAGGATGCAGGTAATGATTATGGGACCATCCCTTGTGAGCTGTTTTCTTGAAAATAATAGTAAAGAAATCCGTAATTTCTGCGTTAAAGAAATAGCATTCATGGGATGTGAAGTGGTGATGTAAATCACAATCTAAGTGGTACCGCGGAAACGAAGGTTTTCGTCTTAGTCAGGTCATTCTAAGACGAAAACCTTTTTTATAATCTGTTTTATATGTATAAAGTAATTCTGGGGGGAATTTATTTATGAATGGTTTACTTTTACTTGGATTGGCAGCCCTTATCCTAGTAGTAGCCTATCTATGTTATGGTCGCTATTTAGTAAAAACTTGGGGTATTGATCCTAATGCAACAACACCTGCTGTTGCAAAAGAAGATGGCGTAGACTATGTACCAACTAATAAATGGACAGTCTTTGCTCATCAGTTCTCATCTATCGCTGGTGCTGGACCAGTTACTGGACCAGTTATGGCTATGATGTTTGGTTGGTTACCAGCATTCTTATGGGTAGTCATCGGTGGTGTATTCTTCGGTGCTGTACAGGACTTCGGTGCACTTTATGCTTCAGTTAAATCTGAAGGTAAGTCAATGGGTCAGATTATCGAAAAGTACATTGGTAGAACTGGTAAGAAATTATTCTTCTTATTCTGCTGGGTCTTCACATTAATCGTTATTGCTGCTTTTGCAGACATGGTTGCTGGAACATTCAATGGTTTCAGTGCTGAAGGAGCTAAGCTTGCACCTAATGCCAGTGCTGCTTCTATCTCTATTCTTTATGTATTTGTTGCTATGGCATTTGGTTTATTATTACGTAAAGTTAACCTTGAAGGTTGGCCAAAAGTAGTACTTGGAATTGTATTAATCGTTGCAATGCTTGCAGTTGGTATCAAATTCCCAGTATATGCAACTAAACAAACTTGGATCTATTTAGTATTCGTTTATATTTTCTTTGCATCTGTTACACCAATGTGGTTATTAAAAAGTCCACGTGACTACTTAACTACATTCCTATTCATCGGTATGATTGCAGCAGCAGTTGTAGGTGTATTTATGAGTAACCCAACTGTTACTGTACCAGCATTCACTGGATTCAAATCAGCTACAGGAAGTTACTTATTCCCAACATTATTCGTAACTATCGCTTGTGGTGCCGTATCTGGTTTCCATTCACTTGTATCTTCAGAAACATCTTCTAAGATGGTCAAGAATGAAAAAGATATGCTTCAGGTTGGTTATGGTTCAATGTTGTTAGAATCATTACTTGCAGTATTAGTTATCGTTATCGTTGGTTCATTACCAAACTTAAAACAGACTGGTGTCTTAGATACAGCTCTTGCTAATATGGCTTTAGCTGATACAGCTACACCTTTCACTAAGTTCTCTGCTGGTGTTACTGGCTTAGTAGCACAGCTTGGTTTACCACAGTCTTGGGGACTTTGTATTATGACTATGTTTGTTTCAGCTCTTGCATTAACTTCTCTTGATGCAGTAGCTAGAATCTCACGTATGTCTTTCCAGGAATTCTTCGAAGTAGAAGAAGGAGAAACTCCATCACAGTTAGTATCTGTTTTAACTAATAAATACGTTTCAACACTTATTTCACTCTTCTTTGGTTATTTATTAAGCTTAGGCGGATATGTTAACATCTGGCCATTATTCGGTTCAGCAAACCAGTTACTTGCTGCAATGGTATTAGTATCTCTTGCTGTATTCTTAAAGGTTACTGGAAGAAAAGGTTTCATGTTATATGTACCAATGGTATTAATGTTCATCGTTACTATGACAGCTTTAGTACAGGCTATCTATGCAATTGTAATGAAGCTATTTGTCACTGGTGGATTCATGATCATGACAGATGGTTTACAGTTAGTCGTTGCCGTATTATTGGTTGCTCTTGGACTTATGATTACTTTCCATTCAACTGGTAAGTTAGTTAACTCAAAAGCTGAATAATTTATACTAAAGTCCCTACATCTAGGGGCTTTTTTTCATGTTTTGAAAAGTGAAAATTTAATCACGGAATAACTTTACACATACTCATATATTTATAAAAAAGGATTATATCGATATAATCATTACACTTAGGATAAATACAAATATTAGGATTAATCAATCATAAAAATGAGAAATAATGCCAGTTTTGTAATTGTTAAAATCATAAATAACTATAATACTGTTACATATTAAAAGAAATTTACAAAAGGGTATTGACGAGTAAAAAAATGTTTCTTAAAATAGACTTGTGTCTAGAGAGTGGACACAGCAAACTGCCCTGAAGCATGTTCTATAACTAGTCATGTAGAGCATGCTGGTTCCTAGAACCGGGGCACTTTGTTTAATATATTCAGACATGATTCTTAGGAGTCGTGTCTTTTTTTTCTTATTAAGAAAATAGTTATACCCCTTTTGATAAATACTATATAATACCTAAGGTTAACGAGGGAGGAACTTATGAAACGCTTACAGATGAAATACAATTGTGTCCAGTTTTTATATTGGATTACTAACTGTACGATTTTTGGTTATATAGCCATTTTCTTACAATATAAAGGTTTATCAAATACAGAGATAGGGATCGTTACTGCGATGGGAAGTATTATGATGCTTATACTTTCAGCCAATATCTCTAACTTACCAAATAAGTATGAAGCACTCACACCGCACAATGTTATTTTAGGAATCTACGCTATATTATTTGCATCATTTAGTGCTCTTTATTTTATGACATTACCTAAAGTAGTCGTTATGGCACTATATATCGCATTATTATTCTTGAGTACTTGTGTTGTTCCATTTTTATCACAATTTGCGATGGATTATGTCAAGATGGGTCATGATATTAACTTTGGACTTGCAAGAGGACTAGGTTCATTCTCTTATGCATCAAGTGCCTTTTTAATGGGTTACTTAGTCGAATGGCTAGAACCATCTGTTATTTATATTGTCTTTATTGTTTCAAGTATTCTATTTATCATTAATTTGTTGATTCTCCCAAACTCTACTATTAAGAATGAGTCAACAGAAAAACCAGCCAATCCATTTGGCTTGATTACTAAATATAAGAAGTTCTTCTTCTTTCTATTAGGGTTTGGATTTGCGATTGCAGGTGCCACTTCTTTATCTACTTACTTAATTAATATAGTTAAGAAGCTACGTGGGGATTCATCGTTCTATGGTATCGCCATATTTTTTATGGCAGCAAGTGAAACACCATTCATGACAATGACTTATCGCTTAAAGAAAAGATTTGGACCTGAGAAGCTTATTGTCTTTGGTCTCATTATGTATATCTTTAGAAACTTTCTGATTGCATTAGCACCTAGCCTATTTGTCTTATTAATAGGTATGGTATTCCAGGGATGTTCTTATGGATTGCTTTTTGCTACTTATACATATTATTGTAATGATGTCTTATCTGAATCAGATCAGATGGCAGGTCAGACTCTTATCACAATGATGGCCAATGGTTTTGGTTTCTGTTTAGGTAATTATCTAGGTGGTGTATTGCAGGATACATTAGGACTACAAAGTATGTTGATTTTTGCGATGGCTATTACACTTGTAGGTGCCCTTATTGGTGTATGTACATATAAGTTTATGAAGGAAGACTAATTCTTCCTTTTTTTGTTTAAAAAAATGAGTGTTAGTGGTTACATAATGGTATTAAAATGTTATAATTACTACGTTATGAAAATATTACTGTTTTAGGTATTATGTAATTATTTTTAAAACAATTACTATATAATAGTAGTATAAATAAGTACAGAAAAGGGGATTAACATGAGTTTTTTACAGAAATTAGGTAAGTCCCTGATGCTTCCAGTGACTATTATGCCTCTGGCTGCATTATTAAAGGGTATTGGCTATTGGATTGATCCTATTGGGTGGGGTGTCAATAATCCATTTGCGGCATTTCTTATATTATCAGGTGGTGTAGTCATAGATCATCTTCCTATCCTTTTTGCGATTGCTGTCGCAATCGGTATGACGGATAAGAAGAATGCATCGTTGTCTTTGGCAGCAGTCATCAATTATCTCATGATTACTAAAATACTTTCTCCTGAGGGCATTTCATTGATCTCGGGTTTACATATAAGCCAAGTCTCTATTGCCTTTGGTGAGGCTGATAATGCGTTTATCGGGATTATGGTAGGATTGATTGTCGCCTTCTGTTATAAGAAGTTTAATCAAATAGAAATACCTGGTCCTTTATCATTCTTTAGTGGTGAAAGATTCATTCCTATTATTTCAGGTATGATTACACTTTTATTTGCTGGTGTTTTTATGTATGTCTGGCCGATGCTTTATGAAGCATTTATTCATTTTGGAACATGGATGGCAGGTTTAGGACCAATTAGCGCTGGTTTATATGGATTCTTTAATAGACTTCTTATACCAACAGGATTACATCATGCCCTTAATTCTGTCTTCTGGTTTAATATTGCGGGTATTAATGATATTGGACGATTCTGGGGTACAGTATCAGGAGGTATTAAAGGTGTGACTGGTATGTATCAGGCAGGATTTTATCCAGTCATGATGTTTGGTTTACCTAGTGGGGCATTTGCAATCTATCAATGTGCCTCACCTGATAAGAAAAAGAAAGTAGGCACATTGATGTTTTCAGCTGCTCTTGCATCTTTTCTAACAGGTATTACAGAACCATTAGAGTTTTCTTTTATGTTTTTAGCACCGAGTTTATATATCGCCCATGCAGTCATGACAGGAATCATGATGTTTATAGCTGCATCATTTCACTGGCTCGCTGGTTTTAGCTTCTCAGCTGGTTTTATAGACTATATATTGAGTTTTAAGGCACCATTCTCCTATCATGCCAACTATTTGATCCTTTTAGGAGTTATCTGTGGTGTGCTCTATTATATTGTATTTAGAGCTATGATTCTTCATTTTAATCTCATGACACCAGGACGTATGAAAGAAGAAGTTAGTACAAAACAATCATTTGATTATGATGATCTGGCTATTTGTTTTGTGGAAGCTCTTGGTGGTAGAAGTAATTGTATATCTGCAGATGCCTGTATTACACGTTTGAGAGTAGAAATAAATGACATACATTCTATTAATAAAGACGAAATATCTCAATTAGGCTATGAACATGTCACAATTGCAGGAAACCATAATGTACAGATATTAGTAGGCACCAATGCCCAGTTCATTGCGGATGCAATGAACGATATATTAATGTAAAGGGGACTATTATGAGAATTATTAAGATCTTCAACAACAATTCCATTGCGGCTATCTCACCAGAGTTAGGAGATATTATCCTAACAGGTTCAGGAATAGGATTCCAAAAGAAGGTAGGGGATAGTGTTGATTCCACTAAAATAGAAAAGACATATATGTTTAAAGAAGACCCTCATAAAAGATTAGAAAGAGAAGATGATATCTCTCCTGATTGTTATGAGATGACTGATAAGATTGTCTCTCGTGCAATTAAGAAGCTTAAATCACGCTATTATGGGGAAATATTCCTTACTATGACAGATCATATCTCCTTTGCCTTAAAACGTAAGCAGGAGAATATTAGAATCCCTTATGTCGTACTTGGAGATGTAAGTATTCTTTATAAGAATGAGTATGAAATAGGTTTATGGGCATTAAGCTATATTAAGAAGAAAACAGGTATTACATTAGATCTAGAAGAAGCTAACTATATAGCCTTGCATTTAGTGAACTTTTCAATGGACAATAATACCCATAATGCGACTAAGATATTAAGCTTTGTGACTGATATTATCGGTATTATTGAAAATAGTATGAAGGTGACTATTTCTCCTCAGTCACTCAGTTATGCAAGACTCTCTACGCATTTAAAATACTTAGCTGAACGTATCTTTACAGGACAGGAAATAAACCTTAAAGATACAACAGAAGACATCAGACAACTATTAAAAGAGAACTTAAGTCTCTCTATGTGTATTAATCGTATTGTGAAACATATTAAAGAGAAATATAAACATGATTTATCACCGGATGAACAGACATTTTTATGTATACATATTAAACGTGTTATGCAGTAAAACTATAAAAAGATGCATATTTAATTATTATCCGATCTAGTATTGACAATTTAATGATTTGTGATAGTCTAAGCATAGGGACTGAGCAATATGACAATAGTTATTTGTTCTTAAAAAACTATAAAAAAGAGTGGTAACATTCTCGGTGAGCAGGCACCGTAAAAAGTCGAATTCAAAAGGTAGAATTAAAAATAACCTTGTCCGAGTATATATCGAATAGATATATGAGCCTTGCAGTTAGGAGACAAACTGTAGACAAGAGGTAGTCTTAAAAATAATCTCGTCCGAGTATATATCAAATAGATATATGAGCCTGGCGACCAGGATAAAACCTGTTATTTTTTATGATACTAAGCGGGTAATTTCCTGCTTTTTTTGTCTAAAGGAGAACTATATCTATGCACAGTCTCAGCAAATCGAAGAAAAAAAGAATTATTAGAGATATAATCATAGGTGCAAGACTTTATGGAAAGTTTCTAGTGCCTCATGATTTTTTGATTGTAACAAATGATGGTAAATATCATGAAGTGAGATTTCATAAGGAAGATTTTGCTCATTTAGTTGGTGTGCGTTCTTACTTGAACGATTTAGATTTCTACAAAAACTGTATTAAAGGAACTATAGCAGAAAACAATATCAAAGATCAACAACACTATGATTTTGGTACGATTCGCAAGAAAATTATGCGTATAACGAAAATTCAGAAGATTGTTTATGCAGATGCTCAAACTAATTTAGTTCTCGTTCATTTACATACAAAAACACAGGATTTTCCTTTAGCAATAGAGAACACTCATGATAAAATGGTTGTCGCATTTATCGGGAAAGATCTACATGCAAGAAGCTTACGAAATAATAATCAGACAAATGCTGATCAAAAGAAAAGCATTCTAGCAATTTTTTCTAAAGAAAAGAATTCAAAATCTAAATATTCAAACTGTATTTATTTGAAAAACTATGGAATTCTTAAAGATGTTTGTTGTGATTTGAATTCAAAAGTTTCAGTCAAAATTTTGAACGACCTAGACAATAATAATAATAATATATTGAATCGCTTATCCTGATTATATCTTACATAATCAGGATTTTCTTTTACCGTAATATCTATTTGTCATGAGATGCTCTATATGGTAATTATAGTAATCTTAGTCTTCCTATATGAGTGCTTCTTTTTTTAGGAGGGAGTTAGTCATTTTGCGTTGTTATCAAGAAATCATAATAAACCATTAATTGTTGGTATGATTAAATTATCAGTTTCATGTTCTGCTGACTTCAAATGCCTAAAAATATCATAAAATAAGATATGAAAACGCTTGCGTAATATAAAAGATACTGTTATACTGATTGAGTCAATGTGGATTGTTACTCTAAGCAGGCAAGACCAAATAAAGATTATGACATACATTTTTTTGTCATACTTTATTTGGTCTTTATTTTTTGTAAAAATCCATGTTTGAATACTCATTTCATCAACTAGGAGCATGAAATGAGACAAAATATAAAAGAAAGGAGAACATGATGAAAGGAAAGAAAGTCATTACTTATGCAGTAAGTTTTCTTGTTGCATTAGGCTGTGTATCAGCTTTTCCAGTGACTGTAAAAGCTGATACAGGGTATGAAGTCTATCCTAATCCACATTCTATGAATTATAGTGATGGGGATTATGAAATGACAAGTCAGGTCAATGTTGTCTATGAAGATGGTATTGATGAAGACACAAAAGCAAGACTAAATGAAGTTCTTGCATTAAAAGGCATGAATGCAAGTGTTTCTAGTGAAAAGAAAGCTGGAAAGACAAACATTCTTGTTGGTGTGAAGGGTTCTAAACAATATGTAGATTCACAGTTTGGAACAACTTCAGCAGGTTTATTTGATAAACTTGATTCTTATGCTTTAAAGTCTGAGAAAGGCACTATTTCTATCTTAGGTAAAGATACAGATGCTGCTTTTTATGGACTTACAAGCTTATATCACATTTTTAAACAGGTAGAGGGGAAAACAATTAGAAACTTCTCTATCGAGGATTATGCGGATGTTGCAAGCCGTGGATTTATTGAGGGTTATTATGGGAATCCATGGTCAACAGAAGATCGTTGTAAATTGATGGAATGGGGAGGCTATTATAAGCTTAATTCTTATTTCTATGCTCCTAAAGATGATCCTAAGCATAACGCTAAGTGGCGTGACCTTTATACAGAAGAAGAAATCAATACAAAGATCAAACCACTTGCAGAGGCTGGAAACAAATCTAAATGCCGTTTCGTATTTGCCTTACATCCTTATATGAATCACCCAATCCGTTATAACTCTGAAGCAAACTATCAGGCAGACTTAAAAGTTATGCAGGCTAAGTTTAAACAGGTTATTGATGCTGGTGTCCGTCAGATTGCAATTCTTGCAGACGATGCACCAAATGTTGGTGGGGCAAACTATACAAGAACATTGACAGATATGTCTAACTGGCTAAAAGAATTACAGCCTTCTTACCCTGGCTTAAAGCTCACATTACCATTCTGTACTCAGGAATATATGGGATGGGGTCAGTCTTACTATCATGACTTCCCTGAAAACGTACAGATTATTATGACTGGTGGACGTGTATGGGGTGAAGTAACTAATAACTTTACTTCTTCATTCACTAATACTGCAGGTCGTGGTCCTTATATGTGGATCAACTGGCCATGTACTGATAACTCTAAGAAGCACTTAATCATGGGTGGTTATACAACATTCCTTCATCCAGGTGTTGATCCTTCTAAGATACAGGGTATTGTATTAAACCCAATGCAGCAGTCAGAACCAAGCAAAGTCGCAATATTTGGTAATGCATGTTATTCATGGAATATCTGGCAGACTGAAGAAGAAGCAAATAAGTGCTATAATGCATCATTCAAATATGTAGATCATAATGGTTATGAAGAAACTGAAGCATCAACTGCTTTAAGAGAATTATCTAAACATATGATCAACCAGAACATGGATGGCAGAGTGACTCGTTTAGAAGAATCTGTTGAATTAAAAGAAAAACTCAATGCATTCAAGACTAAATTAACTAAAGGTGAAAAGATCACTGATGAAGAATTTGATGACATCATCAACGAATTCACAGTATTACAGAATGCGTCTCAAACTTATCGTGCAAGCGGTAATGAAAGAATCAAGTCTCAGATTGTTTACTGGTTAAACTGCTGGGATGATACAACAAATGCTGCTTTAAACTATATTAAAGGTATTAGAGCTGCACAGAATGAAGAAGACAATGCATCTATCTGGGACTATTATGCCAATGCACAAGCTGCTTTTGAAAAGAGCAAGTCTTATGGCTTCCACTATGTAGATCATTTAGAATATGCTGAAGTAGGTGTACAGCATATCGTTCCATTTATTAAATCATTAGATTCTTATTTATCTGAAGTCGTATCTACTATCGTTAATCCAGATAAACAGATTGCAAAATATATCACTAACCGTGAAGATACACCAGCAGGTAAAGAAGATAACATCTTTGATGGTAATGCTTCTACAGAATTAGTATATAAGAGCCCTAATACTATTTCTGCAGGTACTTATGTAGGTATCAAGTATTCTAAGGCAATTGATGTAAACCATGTAATCTTTAGAATGGGTGCGAACTCTAACCCTAGAGATACATTCTTAAAAGCGAAAGTACAGTATACGACTGATGGTAAGAACTGGACTGATGTCAATGATACAGAATATGACTTACCAAATAATGTAGAATTAACAGACCTTAACCTTAAGGGTGTTAAGGGTATCCGTATGATTGCAACTGCAGATAAGAGTAACACTTGGTTAGGTGTAAGAGATATCTTAGTAAACCCAACAACTACTCCTTCTACAAGCACTGATAAGGGTACATTATCTATGACTAAGATTGGTGTAAAGGGTGGTTCATTAGATAACTTATTAGATGATAATGAATCTACATATGCACATTTTGCTGAATCTCCATATAAAGCAGGAGAAATCAAAGATTATATTCCAGTAGATGCTGCAGTGACTCTTACATTCAATAACCCTAAGAAACTAGGTACTATCAATTTCGTACAGGATAGTGGTACTGATAAGATCACTAAATATGCATTAGAATATACAGAAGATGGTACAACTTGGAAGACATTAAAAGAATATGCTGGTGATGCCACTGTTCATTTAAATGTAGAAGACCAGGATTTGACTGCTAAGGCAATTCGTGTAAGAAACCTTGAATTACATCTTCAGAGTGATACAGCAGGTTATTGGTGGAAGGTAAAGACATTCAACCATACTGATGTAGTGAATGAATATGATGACAAGGCTGTTTATACAAACACAGATTATAAGTTACATTCTAAGAGTACATTAGACCAGACCGCTTTAGTGTATACAAAAGAAATGACTTTAGCATCTAAACAATATGTAGGTGTGAAGTTATCAAGAGTTAAAGATTTAAAACAGTTAGAAGTTGATTATACAGGTGATGTTGTATTAGAAGCTTCAGTGAATGCACATGACTGGGTAGAAGTAACTGATTTAAACAAGAACCTTCCAGATGCACGTTATGTACGTTTGATCAATAAGAAGAGTTCTGATGTGAAGTTAACTATGAATAAGTTTGTGGTACATTCTACAGAAGTCACTGCACCATACTTATATAAGACAACTATGACTATCAACCCATCTTGGGGTGTTGCAGAAGATTCTAGAAACAATGGGGCTGCATTTGATGGCAACATTGATTCTACAACTGAATTTGGTGACCTTCCACAAAAGGGTCAGTATATTATCTATGACTTAGGTCAGATGAGAAATATCGATAAGATTGCAATGTATTGTCAGGATAGTGCCTATAACTATATTAGAGATGGTATTATCAGTGTTTCTAGTGATTTAGAAAACTGGACAGATGTTGTGACAATTGGTGATGGTGTTGAAAACACTGGTGATTCAATGGTTAAATGTATCGATTCTGATGCAGGATACAAAGCATCTAGTACATATCCAAACAAAGTATATGTATCAGGTACTGCCAACCATGTACCAGCACGTTACTTAAGAATCTTATTTACAGCATCTAACAATTCTAGAGCTGTTGTATTCAACGAAATCATGATCAATGATGGAGAATATGCACCTGAAGACAATGACCCTACATTTGATTCTAACGTCACAGAAGCAAAAGGCTATAAACCTCAGTATATGATTGATGGTGACCTTTTAACAGCTTATAAACCAGGATCAAATAAAGCAGGTTATATCACTTATACTCTTTCTGATAAGCTTGATGTAAAGAAATTCAATATTATCCAGAAGGGTGAAATCAGCAACGCTAAGGTATATGCATTAATTGATAAAGAAGTAACAACTAGAAATGTACCTGAAGAAGATAAAGAATGGGTACAGTTAGGTACTTTAAGAAAATCTTTAAATGAATTCTATATCCCTCATGGTAATGTATATAAGTTAAAGTTTGAATGGGAAGAAAATAGTATTCCTACAATTTCTGAAATTATTACATTAACTGATGATGAATATAAGAGTGAATGTGCTAAGGATTTAAAGAACTACATTGACTCTTTACATGTAGATGAAGATAAGTACACTGCAACAAGTTATAAAGCATATAGTACAGCAAGAACTCACGCATTAGACGTATATAACACTCAGATGGGTGAAAAGGATGCCTTAGAAAGAGCTCAGGCTGACCTTAAAGCCTCTTATGATGCATTAGTACTACGTGGTGATTTAAAAGCTCTCGATCAAGAAATTAAAGATATTGAAAAGCTTTCTAAAGATGACTATACAGAAGAAAGCTATAACGCATTAGAAGAAGTATTAGTAGAAGCAAAGGAACTAGTGACTAATAAAGATGCCACCGAAGATGCAGTCAATACAATGATTGAATCATTACGTCAGGCTAAAGCAGGACTTGTCACTAAAGCATCTATGAGTAAACAGGAACTTAGAAACTACATTGATTCTAATAACTTAAAGAATTTAGATACTTCTATTTACTTAACTTCTACAGTAAAACCATTTAATGAAGCATTAAAGAATGCGGAAGACATCTTAAATAAAAAAGATGCAACTGTTACTGAAGTAGAAGATGCTTATAATGCATTACAGGATGCAAGAAAGAACTTAGTTCTTAAAGCAACTGATACAGAAATAAAAGCATTAGAAAATAGAATGGCTTCTTATAAAGAAGAAGACTATACAGCATCTAGCTGGAAAGACTTTGATCTTGTATTAAATGAAATCAAAGAAGAAATAAAAGCTGAACATACAAGTGCTGAAATTGAAGCTTTAACTCATAAGTTAGAAGAAGCTTCTAAGAAGCTTGTTGCTCGTGGTAATACAGCTGAACTTGAATTATTACTTGATCAGGCTAAGAAGACTGATAGTAAGTTATATACAGAAAAGAGTTATAAGAACTTATTAGACGTCATTGAAGCAACTGAAAAAGCATTAGAAAATAAGAATGAATTAACTCAGGAAGAAGTAGATGCATTAACTGGAGACTTAAGAAAAGCGATGGAAGCATTAGAAAAGTTACCAGTAATTACACCAAGTATTCCTGAAGAAAAACCTACTACTCCTTCTAAACCAGAAGAAACAACTAAACCAGAAGTAAAACCAAGTACTAAACCAGCAACTGGTGATACTACTATGGTAGGAGTATTCGCATTCTTCTCAATGATCTCATTATTAGGTTATGTATTATTAAAGAAGAAAGAAGCTTAATTTTTAGGAAGAACCTCGTTGGAGGTTCTTCTTTTTTTAGTTGTAGTAATAAATACAACATATATCTATGTTACAAGGATTGTAAAAATGTTACAAATAACAAATTTACTTGGTGAAATTGTTACATATAATTAGGTGATGTGCTATACTAGGTTTTGTCAACCACGTTTTTATACATTTTTTGTAAAATATGTATACTTTCGTGCTGCTTTGGGAATGGGAGATATAAAAGATGAAGAAGAAGTTGGGTTTCATAGCTGATCATCGTTTTATTATCGGTGTTCAGATAGTATTAAGTATCATACTTATGATTAGTATCGTATTTGTAAAAGTTTTACCTATGCGTTATTTGATTGTGATAGGGTCTTTCTTGGCAGTACTTGCACTACTTGTCTATTTAGTCGCAAAACCAGGACCTATCGTATCTAGAAAGATACAGAAAAGACCTCTTGCAGGTAAGATCATTTCTGTCATTATTAGTATATTCTTAATTATAGGATGTATCTTTATCCAGTCTGGTAAAGCAGCCTACAATAAAGTGACTAGCGAATATGATTATGTAACATATTCACTCGTAGTTAGAAAGAATAGTAAATATAAAAAGATGAATGATCTTTTAAAGAAGACAATAGGATATAATCCTAATGGAACTAAAATAAATGAAGCATTGAACCGTTTAAGTAAGAAAGTATCTAACTATGGTGTGAGTGAGTTGTATGGTGTGGAAGCGATTGTAGATGCATTATATGATAAAAAAGTAGATGCAATACTTATTAATGAAGGTTCTAGAGATTTAGTCACAGACTATAAAAAGAACTTTGATAAAGATACAAGAGTGATTTGGACAACAAAGTTTAAATCATACAATAAGATTAAAGAAGAAAAGACATTGGATGTATTAAAGAATCCTTTCTGTGTATATATTTCTGGTATTGATTCTCGTGGAAGTGTACAGGAAGTATCACGTAGTGATGTCAATATCTTAATGACTATTAATGTTCCTGAACATAAAGTATTATTGACTAGTATTCCTAGAGATGCTTATGTGACTTTAGCAGATGCTTCTCAGAAAGATAAACTCACACATTCTGGTTTAACAGGGACTCAAAATACAGTTAAGACAGTAGAAAACTTCTTAGATGTAGATATTAGCTATTATGCAAGAGTTAATTTTGAATCATTAGTAGAAGTAGTAGATGCCCTAGGTGGTGTTGATGTTTATTCAGATAAAGACTTATCTGTATGGAATGGACAGCCTATTAAAGAAGGATGGAACCATATGAACGGTCAGATGGCTTTAGCCTTCTCTAGAGAAAGACATGCCTATACTACTGGTGATCGTCATAGAGCACAGAACCAGCAGGCAGTATTACAGGCTATTATTAGAAAGATGGCTTCTCCAGCAATCATTACTCATTATACGGATATCTTAAAATCTATTGAAGGTACATTTGTGACTGATATGCCGATGAATGAAATGGCTAGAATTGCGAATGATCAGTTAAATACCAATGCTTCATGGTCATTCCAGTCTACTATGGTAGCAGGTAATGGTTTGATGATGAAGGGTGGATATTATATGCCTGATACAAGACTTTATTACCTTATTCCTGATGAAAATAGTGTAGAACAGAATAAGCAGTATATTAAGAAAATGTTGAAGGGCGAAGAATTCACTGTAGAGTAAGCAGACGAAAGTCTGCTTTTTCTTTTTTCTCATTCAGAAGCTTCAAACAGATGTATATATTGACTTTAGTTTGATTGTAAACTATAATGGAGACGAAAAGAGGAACAGCTAGTAAGCGGTTGTCCTTGGATTTAATTTAGGTAAATGACTACCTCAAACTTTACCAGGGAGCGAGGTAGTTATTTTTTTACGTTCTTATCAATAATGATAAGAAGTAATCTAACAACAAGTGTTAATAAAGACATGATCAGTGTTAAACATGTCAACACAATCATGACTATTTCATACGTTGTCATTAGGCATCACCTCCGTTTTCAACTTAAAAGAAGAATTACGAAGGGTTGCGTACCTTCGTCATAACGACCAAGGATAACCACCTACCGTATACGGCTGTTCCATCTCTGAATTATATCATAGAAATCTATCGGTAGGAATAAGTTGTTAATTATTACAGTTCTGAAATAAACATTAATATATTGGTATGATATTGATATGAGAAATTCTCAGATTAATCCTAAAAAGATGTATATATTGACTTTACTTTGATTCTAAACTATAATGAAGACGAAAAGAGGAACAGCCAGTAAGCGGTTGTCCTCGGATTTAAGAGTAGAAAATAACTACCTCAACTTTCCCGAGACGAGGTAGTTATTTTTTTGCGTTCTTATCAATGATGACAAGAAGCAATCTAATAACGATACTTAATAATGATATGATCAATGTCAGAAAAGATAACATAATCATGATTATTTCGTATGTAGTCATTAGGCATCACCTCCGTTTTCAACTATTAAAAGAGAAATGCGAAGGAATGCGTCCCTTCGTCATGACGACCAAGGATAACCACCTACCGTATACGGCTGTTCCATGTCTGAATTATACCATGAAAATCTATAGCTTGGAATAAGTTGTTAATTATTACAATTCCGTAATATATACTAATATTGGTATGAATCAAATGCTACAAATTCTATGATTAATCCCGAACGAATGTATATATGTCAACCGAACGAATGTATATATTGACTTTGTTTTAAACGTAAACTACAATAAATATGAAAAGAGGAACAGCCAGTAAGCGGTTGTCCTTGGATTTATTTGGGTGAATAACTACCTCAAACTTTACCAGAGAACGAGGTAGTTATTTTTTTTGCGTTCTTATCAATGATGACAAGAAGCAATCTGATCACAATACTGATATGAGTAATGTTAAAAAAGATAACAGATACAAATTATTACTAGGATGCATCTTAAATGAGTGGGATATATCTATGACCCTCTCATTTTCTCTATCTGTTTGTGTAAAGAATTTTTTTATGGTAACATGACGATGTAAGGAATTTCATTATAGAAGGAGAATAAGAATGAGTAGTGTATTAGATAATATTACTGTGTTATATGATCAGTTATTTGATGCTGAAAAGAAGATTGCAAAGTATATATTAAATAACCCAAAAGAAGTAGTAGATATGACTGTATCTGAACTTGCAGAAACAAGTGATGTCTCTATTGCATCTGTATCTAGATTTTGTCGTAAGGTAGGTTTAAAGGGGTTTGCCCATTTAAAGGTCTCTTTAGCACAGGAACTTGTAGATACACATAAAGGTGGGGAAATATCTAATGAAATATCATTAGAGAATATACCACAATCATTGCAGAATATACTTGCAAACAAGATGACTGAACTGAAACAGACAGTGAATCAGATCGATACAGACGAATTTAAAGCGATTCTAGAGGGTATTAGAGATGCTTCTAGGGTACAAGTGGTAGCTGTAGGAAATACGATTCCTGTGGCTATTGATGCAGCTTTTAAGTTCAATGAATTAGGTATACCGACAACTGCAGGTACTATATGGGAAACACAATTATCTTATTCTTTTACTTTAGGTAAAGGAGATGTACTTATTGCAATTAGTAACTCAGGTGAATCAGATAAAGTATTAGAAGCAGTTAAGATAGCCAATAAGAATGGGGCTATGACTTTAGGTATTACTAATAGTGCTCATTCTGCCATCGGAGAAGAAGTACAATATCATATTACAACTGCAACAAGAGAAAAACTTTTTCTTGATGAGTTCTGTTTCTCTAGAGTTTCTGCAATGACTGTTATAGAGGTTATATTCTTATTCTTAACAGTGATGGTAGAGAATGCACATAAGTCTATGATCCAGTGTGAAGAGATGTTTGCGGTAGATAAGAGATAATACATACAGATAGCTTAACGACTATCTGTTTTCTTATGTTATAATTTGAATGAAATACGGCAAAACAAAAATATGCCGAACAAGGAGGCAATATTGTGTTTGAGAATCAAATGATTATTTCAGGTAAAGAACTAAAAGAAAAAGGACTTACTTACTACAAAATCAATCAACTAGTAAAAGAAGGGATTCTTAGAAAACTCAATAAGAGATACTATGAGAATATGAACTATACTGGAGAACTCACAGACTTCTCCTATATACCAGCTTATATCCCTCAAGGTGTCATATGTCTTATGAGTGCTGCAGTTTACTATGATCTTACTAACTATATGCCTCATAGTGTAGATGTTGCGATTCCAAGAAAATCAAGAGTCTCTACTCTTCCTGATTGGCCAAGTATTGATCTATACTACTATACTGATTATAGATATAATCTAGGAATAGAAGAACACAATAATATACGTATATATGATATAGAAAAAACAGTCGTAGATATTATCTACTATAGGGAAAGAATGGGTATAGATACAGCAAAAGAAGTATTAGTCAATTATTTGAGAAGAAGGGATAGAAACCTTAATCAACTCATACGCTACGCTGACAAGTGCAAGTGTGGAGAGATTATGAGAACCTATCTGGAAGTACTGATATAATGATTATATTAAAAGTATGACAAAGATGTTTTTACATCTAGTTGTCATACTTTTTAGTATTAATCAAAGTAAATTATTTACATGAAATCTATTGACAAAGAAAGCATTTACATCATATAATAACGCTGTAATAAAAAGATTTTTATGGAAAAAGGAGACCATGTAAATGATTTACACAATTACTTTTAATCCTGCATTAGATTATGTTATTACAGTTGATCATTTCCAACAGGGATTAGTCAACAGAGTATGTGAAGAACATATGTTCTGTGGAGGTAAGGGCATTAATGTTTCCGCAATTCTTAAAGAATTAGGTTATGAATCTGAGGCTTTAGGTTTTGTAGCTGGTTTTACAGGTGATGAAATTGTACGTCGTGCTAAGAGTGAGTATGATATCAAGACTGATTTCATCAAGGTAGAAAAAGGTATGTCACGTATTAATGTAAAGATGCGTAGTGATGAAGAAACAGAAATCAATGGTATGGGACCTCAAATCACTGATGAAGATGTAGAAAAGTTATTCAAAAAGCTTGATACATTAAAAGAAGGTGATGTATTAGTTCTTTCTGGTTCTATTCCTAAATGCATTAGTCCTAGAATTTATGAAGAAATTCTAGAAAGATTACAGAACAAGGGTATCTTGTTTGTAGTAGATGCAACTGGACAACTATTAGTTAATGTATTAGCTTATCATCCATTCTTGATTAAGCCTAATAATCATGAAATTGAAGAAATTTTTGATGTTAAGTTAGAAACTGAAGAGGATCTAGTGATGTATGCAAATAAGCTACAGGAAATGGGTGCTCGTAATGTATTGATTTCACTAGCTGGTGATGGTTCTTTATTAGTAGATGAAAATGGCAATACACATCGTTTAGGTGTATGTAAGGGTACAGTAAAGAACTCCGTAGGTGCTGGTGATTCTATGGTAGCTGGTTTTGTAGCTGGTTATTTAAATAATGGAGATTATGATGAAGCTTTAGCACTTGGTACTGCATGTGGTGGAGCAACAGCATTCTCATATTCACTTGCGAAAAGAGACTTCATTGATGAATGTCTCGCACAATTAAAGGGAGAATAAACAATATGAAAATTACTGAATTATTGGACTTAAAGGGCATTGAATTAAATGTCTCAGTCAGTTCAAAAGATGAAGCAATCAACAAGCTTATTGATTTAATGTGTGCAACTGGTAAGATTTCAGACAAGGATGCATACAAAGAAGGTATTTTAGCCCGTGAAGCATTGACTTCTACTGGTATTGGTGAAGGAATTGCGATTCCTCATGCTCAGGTGGCTGCAGTAAAAGCACCAGGGTTAGCAGCTATGACTGTGCCTGATGGTGTTGATTATGAATCATTAGATGGTCAGCCTGCTCACTTATTCTTCATGATTGCAGCTCCAGCTGATGGAGGAAGCACTCATTTACAGGCATTAGCTAAGTTATCCGCATTATTAATGGATGAAGGTTTCCGTAAAGATTTATTAAATGCGAAGACACCAGAAGAATTCTTAAGCATGATTGATAAGAAGGAAGCAGAAAAAGATGCTGAAGAAGCAAAAGAAGCAGAAGCTCCAGTCACTACTGGATATAAAGTATTAGCTGTTACTGCCTGCCCTACAGGTATTGCGCATACTTTCATGGCTGCAGAAAACTTAACTAAAGCAGGTGAAAAGCTTGGTTATCCACTAAAGGCAGAAACAAACGGTTCTGAAGGGATCGGAAATGCCTTAACTGCAGATGAAATTAAAGCATGTGATGGTATTATCGTTGCAGCAGATAAGAACGTAGAAATGGCTCGTTTTGATGGTAAGCCAGTATTAATCGTTCCTGTCACTGAAGGAATCCGTCATCCTGAAGAATTAATTAATAAGATTAAAAATGGTGAAGCACCTATCTATCATGCAAGTGCTGATGCTAAAGAAGCTGTATCAAATGAAAGTGCTGGTAGAAGCTTCTATAAGCACTTAATGAATGGTGTAAGTCATATGTTACCATTCGTTGTTGCTGGTGGTATCATGATTGCAATCTCATTCTTAGTAGATGATAAGAGTGCAGGGGCTAAGTTTGGTTCTTCTACACCTCTTGCTGCTTGGTTTAATAACATGGGTAACGTATCATTTGGCATGATGTTACCAATCCTTTCTGGATTTATCGCCATGTCTATTGCGGACCGTCCTGGTTTAGCTGTAGGTTTTGCAGGTGGTTTACTTGCTAAATCTGGTGCTACATTCTTAGATCCTAGTGCAGCTAAAGTAGCTGCAACACCTGGTTTCTTAGGAGCATTATTATATGGTTTCGTAGCTGGTTATATCATTCTATTACTAAAGAAGGTATTCAAAGGCTTACCAAAATCATTAGATGGTGTTAAACCTATCCTTTTATACCCATTACTTGGTGTATTTTGTATGGCAATCTTTGCTAGTGCAATCAACCCATTAATGTCCATCATCAATCAGGCATTAACTAACTTCCTAAGTGGTTTAGGTAACTATGGTATTATTCTTGGTGTTGTTGCAGGTGGTATGATGTCTATTGATATGGGTGGTCCATTCAATAAGGCTGCTTATGTCACAGCTACAGGATTACTTGCAAGTGGTAACTATATCTTAATGGCAGCTGTTATGGCTGGTGGTATGGTACCTCCTCTTGCTATTGCACTATCTACTACATTCTTCAAAGATAAATGGACTGAAGAAGAAAGAAATGCTGGATTAGTTAACTATATCATGGGATTATCATTTATCTCTGAAGGGGCTATTCCTTTTGCTGCAAATGATCCAATCCATGTTATTCCATCATGTGTTATTGGTTCAGCTATTGCTGGTGGTTTATCAGTTGCTTTCAATTGTCAATTAAGAGCACCTCATGGTGGTGTATTCGTTATCGCAACAGTAAGTAACTGGCCAATGTATTTAGTATCAATCATTATTGGTGCAGTAGTAGGATGCTTAATTCTTTCTACATTAAAGAAAAATAAGTAACCTTAAATTTTTAAGGGGGCGTCAATAGAAAACTCGATTTAAATATTTGGGGGTTTGCACTTGTAAAGGGCAGTCAGAAATGACTGCCTTTTAGCGCGCCCATATTATTCTGTGACGCCCCACAGATTTAAAGGTGCTGTTTCCAAGACCCCCAAATATTTAGAGCGAAGGTCTGTCCCCCCCACAAAATTAAAGACCCTTAAATTTTTTGAATGTTCGGCTTGTTTACAATTCTATTCTTGGTACACAAGAAATATCATATAAATGATCGTAATCTAAATATACTAAAGCATAATTTGGAGAACGATAAAATATACAAATTTTTTTATATAATGATAAAATTATTGATTTAAAAGCAATACTATAGCACGAAAAGTATAGGTTAATTGATCAAGATTACAAACTAGCTGTATTAAATGAAATCCTTTGTAATGTAGATTATCAGGAAGATGGTTCTACTGCAACAATGTATAAACAATATGTAAAAAATCCTAAAGGATTCGCATTTTGGAGAAAAGTATGTATGATATATCCTGAATCTAAAAAGAGATTAGTTATTGATGCAATACATTATTGTGCTGAGTGCCAGCTTGCTAGAGAAAAGCACTATATTCTGAGTTCACCTAGAAAAATACTCACTTTCTTTTGTATACTTCCAGGTTTTGTTTTAAAAAGAACTATATTGCATCGTTTAAATGCTTAAAGGAATGAGAAAAATGAATACTAATAATCAAATAGCTATTGTTATACCTATGTATAACGCTGAGAAAAAAATAAAACAATGCATTAATTCAATATTAAACCAAAGCTTTTCTGATTTTAAATTAATTATTGTTGACGATGGTTCTACTGATTTATCTAAAGTAATATGTGATAAATATGCTAAAAAGGATTGTAGAGTAGTAGTCATGCATCAAGAAAATAAAGGTTGCGTAGAAGCAAGAAAGACAGGAGTTAAATCAAGAATTGCTCAAAATTCTAAGTATATTATGTTTTGTGATGCAGATGATACTATGCCAAATACTGCATTAGAGACACTATATGACATCGCTGAAAAGTATGGTGCAGATTGTGTATGCGGAGATATGGTAAGAATGGTTCATAGGATTAAAGTTCCTAAAAGGCGTGTTGCGCCATGCTTTGGCAGTAACGAAGTTAAAACCTATGATCATAATTTGATTATGAAGGAATTATATGTAAGTTGTTTCGGTATTACTAACTACCCTGTTAATTTAGTAGCTAAATTATATAAAAAAGAATTAATTACAAAAGCTATTGATTTTAAGCCTATTGTACAATTTATGGGTGAAGACTTATGTGTAACTTTAAATGTACTGCCATATGCTAAGAAATTGGCTATTACTCCTAAAAGCGTTTATCACTATCGTATGGGTGGGGGCACTTCAAAATTCATGCCTTATATGTTAGATGATTTCCTTTCACTTTATAACCATAAGATGAATTTAATGAATCTATACAACATGGATAAAAAGACTGAACTATATTTGGATATAGAATTAGTTAATATTGTATATGACTATTTAAAAATGTGTAAATGTTCAGGTAAATTTTCAGAATTAGAATTAGATGAAACTATTAAAAAATGCATTAATGTTGATGAAGTAAAAAATGCAGTCAAATACTTAGAGGAAACTAATAATCTTAATAAATTGGCTTTCATGATTAAAAATAATGATATTAGTTCAATGAGAGATTATATTAATCAAGAATATAAAAAAAATAAATTAAAACGCTCTTTTTAAGAAAATTGTTGCTTTAGGTTATCTTATTCAGCAAAAATACCGTAACGATATTCGTAATATGCTTCCTTAAGTGAAATAGGCATAGGCGTAGCTCTTACCATTTCATTACTGAAAGCCTCAGTATCCATCATCATTCTTAGAA
>OLFU01001369.1_pt1 | contig 24069 bp, 23 predicted proteins | sample 1605161 | NCBI WGS metagenome assembly OLFU01 (sample SAMEA3888914, study PRJEB22519) | human gut metagenome | biome: human gut; feature: human-associated habitat; material: faeces | place: Denmark | collected 2011
CTGCTCATCTTTTTTATTCAGCTTCCGTGCGCTATTTTGCAACGCGCCCTTTTTCCTTTTACGAACCGTTCAAATCGGCGTTCAGACACCCAGACCGGCATAGAACAGCCAGCACAGTACATATCCGGTCAATACCGCCGTCAGTGTGAAGGGCACGCCGATCCGCATGAACTGCCCCGCCGAGACCTCATAGCCCTCCCGGCGCAGAATACCGCAGGCGGCGATATTGGCGCTGGCTCCCACGGGAGTCAGGTTGCCGCCCAGCGTCGCGCCTACCAGCAGTCCGAAGCACAGCACCGTCTGATCCACCCCAAGGGAAGCTGCCACGCCGCCTACCACTGGCAGCATGGTGGCCGTGTAGGGGATGTTGTCCACAAAGGCGGAGATCAGCACCGAAGCCCAGACGATGATGGTATAGGTCAGGAACAGGTTTCCGCCGCCCATTCCCGTAATGATATGGCTGAGATCATCGATGATCCCCGCCCGTTCGATGCCCCGGATCACCAAGAATAATCCTGCCAGCAGCGCTAAGGTCTCATAGTCGATGGCCTTCAGCACGTCCTTTGCCAAGGCTGTGCCGTGCCTGCCGCACTCCGCCGCAAGCCCTGTCAGGAAGAATACCATGCAGATCAGGCCGTTGGTGATCTCCGGCTTGTTGGGGATAAAGGACGCGGCGATCAGGGAAAGCACCGTTCCCAGCAGCAGACAGGTAGGCAGATAGTCCGTCACCGGTGTCAGTGCCGCGCCATACAGCTTGCCCTTTTCCTTCCGGAACAGAAACAGCATCACCGGTACCGTCATCAGCGCCCCGGCCTGCACCACCCAGAACAGACCCGGGCGGCCCCGGTAGGCAAAAAAGTCCATGAAATCCAGTCCCATGTGACCGCCCAGCAGGATGGACGTGGTATCCCCCACCAGGGTGGCGGCGCCCTGCAAGTTGGAGCTGACGGCAATGGCCAGAATGGGCTGCACCGGGGAAATATTCAGCTTTTTGGAGATGGCAAGTCCCACCGGAGCCAGCATCAGCACCGTGGCTACATTATCCACAAAGGCGGATACCAGCCCCGCGAACAGTGCCAGCGCGATGATGAGCCATTTTACGCTGGGCAGCACCGCTACCAGCCGGTCCGACAGGCGGTTTGGCATATTGGACCTGATGAACAGGTCCACAGTCCCCATAGTGCCCGCCAGCATCATCAGCACGTTCCAGTCCACCGTTCCCGCGACGTCCCCCAGCGGCACGATCCGCAGGAGCAGGAACAGCGCCGCCGCGGACAGGGCGGACACCGCCCGGTACTTGGGCAGTAAAAGCAGCAGGGCGTAAACCGCGATAAAGGTCAGGAGTGCGATGGTTTTCATAGGGTATCCTCCGTACAAATTCGATAGAACTCCAAATACGGCAAAAGCGGCACTTTCGCCGCGTCAGACAGCAAAAGTCCCGCTTCTTTCCACGCGGCCGGGCTTTTCAGCTGGGATGGCAAACCGCGCAGCGCCCTGATGGCGCAAGCCGCTTCCTTTTACGCATGTCAGGATACCAGACTTTTCACCGTCCGTCAAGCGAACGCTTCGATAGGATAAGATATGCGGGCCTGTCCCATTTCATTCCTGCGTCACCTCCGGAGCGGGAAGGCTTCCCCCTCAGCTTCGGCCAACGGGAAAGCGGGGCCACCGTCCCGGCTTTCCCTGTCCGGTCCCTTACTGCCGCCGGGCCGTCCGGTACTCGTCACCGGGGCGGTAAAAGGGGCAGCTGTCATTGGCAGAACGGAGGAACCGCTCCATCTCGTCCTCATCCAGATCCGCCTCGCAGTAATTTGTATCCGCTTCCGGATCGTACTCATAATAAACGCAGTCCTCACAATTCGTCATAGCGTGCTCCTCACTTGGTAGGAATGATCTCGATCCAGTAACCGTCGGGATCAGAGATAAAATAGATACCCATGGCCGGGTTCTCGTAGCAGATGCAGCCCAGCTTTTCGTGGAGAGCGTGAGCCTTTTCCATATCCTCCACCGCCAGAGCCAGATGGAATTCGCACTCGCCCAGATCGTATTTCTGAGGATGATCCCGGAGCCAGGTCAGCTCCAGCTGAAACTCCGTTTTCCCGTCCCCCAGAAACGTGAGGATGAAGCTGCCGTCCGCCGCTTCCTTTCTGCGGACCGGCTCCAGCCCCAGCGCGTCATGATAAAAAGCGATAGACCGCTCCAGATCCGTCACATTAAAATTAAAATGGTTAAAAGCAAACATAGGTTCCCTCCTGTTTTGATCTGCCTGCATTATACCGCGTTCCGGGTCTGTCCGCAAGCGGTTCTCTCCCTTTATATTTTCCGCCGCGGCCATTTGTCTTTCCCACAAAATCTCAGAGAAAACAGCCTTCACGCCGGAATTTTGTATAAAACGCCCTCAGTTTTTATGCCTTCTCCCTCATCTTTATCCATTTTCACATGCGCTTTCCTGTTGACAATTTGATTCCGCAGGATTACAATAAGCCCATAATTCAGGCAGAAAGGAGCGATTCAGATGATGTTCAATCGTTTTTACAACATGGAAATGATGAATACTTCTGCGTCCGCTCCTAGTGCGAACGCTGACTCTTTCTGCGCACATACCGCTCGTACTTCTCATACTGCCAATACTGCTATGATCGCTATTATGGACGCCATTATTATGGCGTCCATTATTATTTTTGGTCTGATTATGATTCTGGACCTGCGCGCCATCGCCATGATCGCGATTATTATTGCGATTCTGGTACTGGTAGTAGGCTTGGTCATTCAGAAAGCAAATGTGCCCTGGTGTTGTGAGTTAGCGATTTAACTGTTTGATACAGTAAAGCGGCTCCGCCAGTGGCGGGGCCGCTTTTTTGTATGACTTACCCCGTATTCCGCACGGCCGGCGGAGCGGAGAAAGCCCCATATAAATCTGATTTCGTTTTGATGAAAAGGAGATCCAATATGAAAAAGAAATTGTTAGCCTTTGTTATGGCCGCGACTATGGTGTTCAGCCTGGCCGCCTGCGGTTCCAGCAGTTCCAATGATTCCAGCAATTCCGGCAATTCCAGCGATTCCGATTCCGCCCAGTCCGGCGACGAGGTCCAGACCTTCAAGCTGGGCTCCATCGGCCCCCTGACCGGTGACGCCGCCATCTACGGCCAGGCCGTGGTCAACGGTGCCCAGCTGGCCGTCGACGAGATCAACGCCAGCGACTCCAAGATCAAGTTTGAGTTCAAGGGCGAGGATGACGAGGCCGACGGCGAAAAGTCCACCAATGCTTACAACCAGCTGATGGACTGGGGCATGCAGGTTCTGGTCGGCCCCACCACCACCGGTGCTTCCATGGCTGTGGCTGACGTCTGCAACAGTGAGCGCACCTTCATGATCACGCCCTCCGCTTCCGCTGTGGACGTGACCGCCGGCAAGGACAATGTGTTCCAGGTCTGCTTCACCGACCCCAACCAGGGCATTTCCTCCGCTGACTACATCGCCGAGAATATGCCGGACGCCAAGATCGCCGTGCTGTACCGCAACGATGACGCCTACTCCCAGGGCATCCACGATACCTTCGTGAAGGAAGCCACCGAAAAGGGTATGAGCGTTGTCTATAAGGGCACCTTCACCAACGATACCGCCACCGACTTCTCCGTGCAGCTGGCCGGTGCCCAGACTGCCGGTGCCGACCTGGTGTTCATGCCCATCTACTATCAGCCCGCTTCCATCATCCTGGCTCAGGCCAAGGCCATGGGCTACGCTCCCACCTTCTTCGGCGTGGACGGCATGGACGGCATTCTGACCATGGAAGGCTTCGATCCCTCTCTGGCTGAGGGCCTGATGCTCCTGACTCCCTTCTCCGCTACCGTTCCCGAAACCCAGTCCTTCGTGGAAGCTTACACCGCTGCCAATGACGGCGTGACCCCCAACCAGTTCGCCGCTGACGCTTATGACGGTGTCTACATTGTCAAGGAAGCTCTGGAAAAGGCCGGCTGCACCGCTGATATGAGCAGCGCCGATATCTGCGAGGCTCTGGTGGCTCAGATGACCCAGATCTCCTACTCCGGCCTCACCGGCAAGGACATGACCTGGAACGCTGAGGGTCAGGTCTCCAAGGCTCCTACCGCTTATGTCATCAAGGGTGGCGAGTACGTCCTGCCCGAGGCTTAATGTCTCACACCTGAACGCTGACCGCACGGACCGGCAGCCGGGACCTTCCCCGGCTGCCCCCTGCGGCGTTCAGGTCCCTGTCCTCTTCCGCTGTTTCCATGGCGGAAATCTGGGCAGAGGCGCTCCCTCCGCCCGTATTTCTGTCATGGAAGGCTCCACTCCATATTCTATAAAGAGAAAAGAGGTATTGCCCCATGGAATTTCTGTCCTATTTGATCAGCGGCATCAGCCTGGGCAGCATTTACGCCATCATCGCTCTGGGCTACACCATGGTGTACGGCATCGCCAAGATGCTGAACTTCGCCCACGGCGACATCATCATGGTGGGCGCTTATATCTGCTTTTTCACCATGAGCAAGATGAGCAGCTCTCTGCTGGTGGGGGCCGTGGCCGGAACGCTGCTGGCCATGGCGGTGTGCACCGTGCTGGGCGTGGTCATCGAGCGGCTGGCCTATAAGCCGCTGCGCCAGGCTCCGTCTCTGGCCGTGCTGATCACCGCCATCGGCGTGAGCTATTTCCTGCAGAACAGCGCCCTGCTGCTGTGGACCTCTAACCCAAAGTCCTTCACCTCTGTGGTGGGCACCGGCTCCATCAAACTGATGGGGGGCCAGATCACCGTGACCTATGCCGCCCTGCTCACTGTGGTGGTGTGCGTGGTGGTGATGCTGGGCCTGACCTGGTTTACCGGCAACACCAAGATGGGCAAGGCCATGCGGGCCTGCTCTGAGGATAAGTCCGCTGCCCAGCTGATGGGCATCGACGTGAACACCACCATCTCCATGACCTTTGCCATCGGCTCTGCCCTGGCGGCGGTGGCCGGCGTGCTGTTCTGCTCCAGCTATCCCAATCTGATGCCCACCACCGGCTCTCTGCCCGGCATCAAGGCGTTCACCGCCGCCGTGTTCGGCGGCATCGGCTCCATCCCCGGGGCCCTGCTGGGCGGCATTCTGCTGGGCATCATCGAGATCTTTGCCAAGGCGTTCAACACCAATATCTCTGACGCCGTGGTCTTCCTGGTGCTGATCGTGGTGCTGCTGGTCAAGCCCACCGGCCTTTTGGGCAAGGTGGTCCGAGAGAAAGTTTGAGGTGGCAGAGATGAAACAGACCGCATCCGCCAAGAGAAAGCTGGCGGGAAAATTCGTCACTTACGGCATCGTCATCGCCTTTTACGTCATCATCCAGGTCCTGAACGGGGCGGGGATGGTCTCCCCCTCCATCGCCGGGCAGCTGGTGCCCATCTGCGCCTATGTCACCATGGCCGTGTCCTTGAACCTGGTGGTGGGCTTCTCCGGGGAACTGTCCTTGGGCCACGCGGGCTTTATGAGCGTGGGTGCCTTCTCGGGCATCGTGGCCGCCATGTCCCTGCAGCAGGCCATCCCCAACGGCATCGCCCGGTTGGCAGTGGCCATGCTGGTGGGCGCAGTGTGCGCCGGTGTCGCCGGCGTGATCGTGGGCGTGCCCGTGCTGCGTCTGCAGGGCGACTATCTGGCCATCGTCACCCTGGCCTTTGGCGAGATCATCAAGAATATCTTTAATATCCTGTATGTGGGCGTGGATGCCGAGGGGCTGCACTTCTCCATCACCAACGAGGCCGCCCTGCACCTGGGTGAAGGGGGCATCTCCATTCTTCAGGGCCCCATGGGGGCCACGGCCAATGTGAAGCTGTCCACCTTTACGGTTGGTACAGTCCTGGTGCTTGTGTCCCTGTTTGTGGTGCTCAATCTGGTCCACAGCCGGGCCGGCCGGGCTATCATGGCCATGCGGGACAACCGCATCGCCGCCGAGAGCGTGGGCATCAGCGCCACCAAGTATAAGCTGATGGCCTTTGTCACCTCCGCCGTGCTGGCCGGTGCCGCCGGTGCGCTTTACGCCATGAACTACTCCTCTGTGGCCGCTAAGAAGTTCGACTTCAACGCCTCCATCCTGGTGCTGGTCTTTGTGGTGCTGGGCGGACTGGGCAACATCCGGGGCTCGGTCATCGCAGCGGCCTTCCTCACGGTCCTGCCGGAATTCCTGCGCAACCTGGGTCTGGACAAATACCGGATGCTGGTGTACGCCATCGTCCTTATCCTGGTGATGATCGCCACCAACAACGAAAATTCCAAGGAGTTCTTCGCGGGGCTGCGGCGCAAGCTGGTCCGCTCCGCCCCGGAGAAGGGAGTGGGTGACCGTGGCTAAGAAATTTGAAAAAGGAAAAATGGTCCCCGTGCCCAGCCACTCCATCGTGCCGGAGCGGGACCTGGGCAAGATGCCGGTGCTGGAGTGCCAGCACCTGGGCATCGACTTCGGCGGCCTGACCGCCGTGAACGAGTTCAACCTCACCGTGGGCCAGACGGAGATCGCCGGTCTCATCGGCCCCAACGGCGCGGGTAAGACCACCGTGTTTAACCTGCTGACCAAGGTGTACCAGCCCACCCGGGGTACCATCCTGTTAAACGGCAAGGACACCCACGGCATGTCTATCGCCCAGGCCAACCGGGCGGGCATCGCCCGTACCTTCCAGAATATCCGCCTGTTCAACAATCTGTCCGTGGAGGACAACGTGAAGATCGGCCTGCACAATCAGGTACGCTATCCCATGTGGGACGGCATGTTCCGCCTGCCGAAATTCTGGAAGCAGGAGAAGCTGGCCCACGAGAGCGCCATGGAGCTGCTGTCCATTTTCGACATGCAGGACCTGGCGGGCCACGAGGCGGGCTCCCTGCCCTATGGCGCTCAGCGCCGCCTGGAGATCGTCCGGGCCCTGGCCACCAACCCAAGCCTGCTGCTGCTGGACGAGCCCGCCGCCGGCATGAACCCCTCTGAGACGGCGGAGCTGATGGAGAACATCGTCAAGATCCGTGACACCTTCCACATCGCCATCATGCTCATCGAGCACGACATGAACCTGGTCATGGGCATCTGCGAGGGCATCTGTGTGCTGAACTTCGGCCAGATCATTGCCAAGGGTACCGCCGAGGAGATACAGGCCAATCCCAAGGTCATTGAGGCCTATCTGGGCAGCCAGAAGAAGGAGGGCAGCAAGGGATGAATACTATCTTAAAGGTAGACGACATCAACGTCTATTACGGAGCCATCCATGCCATCAAGGGCGTCTCCTTTGAGGTCAACGAGGGGGAAGTGGTCACCCTCATCGGGGCCAACGGCGCAGGCAAGTCCACCATTCTGAAAACGGTGGCAGGACTGCTGTCCTCCCGCACCGGCTCCGTCCAGTTTATGGGCAAGGGCCTGGGGGGCATCCCCGCCCACAAGATCGTACCCATGGGCCTGGCCCTGGTCCCGGAGGGACGGCAGATTTTCCTGCAGATGACGGTGGAGGAGAATCTGCAGATGGGCGCGTTCACCCGCCCCGCCAGCGAATATGACGAGAGTATCGCCGACGTGTATCAGCGCTTTCCCCGCCTGAAGGAGCGGCAGAACCAGATCGCCGGCACCCTGTCCGGCGGCGAGCAGCAGATGCTGGCCATGGGCCGGGCGCTGATGTCCAAGCCCAGCCTGCTCATGCTGGACGAGCCCTCCATGGGCCTGGCCCCCATCCTGGTGGAGCAGATCTTTGACATCGTGCGGGAGCTGAACCAGCACGGCACCACCATCCTGCTGGTGGAGCAGAACGCCAACATGGCCCTGTCCGTGGCCCACCGGGGCTACGTGCTGGAGACCGGCAAGATCGTGGCCACCGGCACCGGAGCCGAGCTGCTGGAGGACGAGGCCGTGAAGAAGGCCTATCTGGGCGGCTGAAAGCGGACAAAATGACAAGATAAAAGGCAGACCTGCGGAAATTCCCGTGGGTCTGCCTTTTTATGCAAAAGCCAAAAAAGTTTTAAGAAAGGTTTAAATTTAGAAAAACACTTTGAAACCAACGGGAAAACTGATAGAATACAGACAGAAGAACAGGCACAGACCAGGAAAGGAGCGGCCATGAAAAAGGAATTTCGGGACAGGACCTATCAGGTGCTGGGCGTGATACTGCTCTTCACGTTCACGATCACAGCCGTCAGCGATTTCCTCTTCACCGGGGTCATCCGCACCGCCCTTGGGGCAGTGATTTTGGGATACGTCTCCGGGGTGCGGTTCAAAAAACCGGAGCTGAACGCAGAATACCCCCTGGCCTATCTCCAATACTTCTGGGTCACGGCAACAGTCTTCTGCCTGTGGAGCCTGCTGGCAGCCATGGAAGTCCGGTTTCCGACAGAACTGCTCCTGGGCACGTTTGCCCTTTTTCCCATCATCAGCCTTGCGGTGATCTGGAGAAAACGGGAGTATAAAGTCGTCTCGCCCTATGCGTTCGTGCAGATCGCTTTTTTCGTCGCTGTGCTGCTGGATCACGTTATCAATGCATAAAAGAAATGCGCTGTCTCCCCAGGGCCAAGCTCCCGGGGGACAGCGCGTTTTTTGTTTTACTTACCGGATGAAGTGGGGACCCACCGGGGTTCAAGCTGGGGGAGACCGTATTTCTCCTTGCCCAGGGCGATGCTGCGCATGAGGAAGGTCATGTTCCGGGCCAGGGTGCGCATGGTCTGCTTGCCCTCCTCGTCCCGGTCGGCGTCGCCGGGGGCACGGCCGTGGATGGAGTTCCAATATTGGCTGGAGGCGATGGGCATGTTGGTGATGGTGAAAAACTTGTTCAGCTGGTCAAAGGTGGCAGAGCAGCCGCCCCGGCGGGCGCACACCACGCTGGCCCCCACCTTCATGGTCTTTTCAAACTGGGTGCTGTAGAACAGCCGGTCCAGCACGGCGATGAGGGTGGCGTTGGCGGAGGCATAGTACACGGGGCTTGCCACCACCAGGCCGTCGGCCTGCTCAAGCTTGGGGGCCAGCTGGTTGACCACGTCGTCAAAGACGCACCGGCCTGTCTCGGCGCACCGGTTACAGGCGATGCAGCCCCGCACGGACAGATGGCCCACCTGGACGACTTCGGTCTCCACCCCCTCGGCCTGAAACACCCGGACCATCTCGTCCAAGGCGATGGCGGTGTTCCCGTGGGGCCGGGGACTGCCGTTTAGCAGTAATACGTTCATGTTCGATACCCCTTTCTGGGGAGTTAAACTCCCTGCGCTCTTCCAGACCATTCTAGCATGGGAGCCGGGGAGTTTCAAGGGAACCGGGGGGCCTGAAGGGCTCTCCACAAAATCATATCCGGCGGTGGACTCTCCCCGCAGACGGCGGCTCGCCAGCCGGGGCCGGAGTAGATGCGAAAGCACAGCCCGTCCAGCGCCAGCACCCCGGGGGCGGGCAGGGGGACCTTGATTTCGGCGATGGGGGAGGTGAGCCCTGCGCCGGTGTACTTGGCCCGGCTCTCTTTCAGGGCCCAAAGCTGGGCGAAGGCGGTCCACAGGTCGGGCTGCGTTTCCAGCCAGTTCCGCTCCGCCGGGGAGCACACCCGCTGGAGAATGCGGGGGCGGTGGGGGCCGATGATCTGAATGTCCACCCCGACGGGGCGGCTGTCCAGGGCGCACAGAGCATAGGGACCGCTGTGGCTCAGGTTGAACTGCCGCTCCGGCAGGTCGGGGAAGAAGGGCTTTCCAAATTCGGCCCGCTCTGCGGCGGGCAGGGGGGAGAGGTCCCAGTGCTCCGCCGCCGCCAGGGTCAGCAGCCGGTGGGCCTGGTCCCGCCGGGTCAGGCCGTCTGCGCCGTACAGGATCATAAGCACCCTCCTGAAAATTTTCCACATAAATGCCGCCGGCGGTGGAAAACTAGTTGAAAATGATGAAAGGCAGGCTTCGGCGGTGAACATCACAAAGGAAGAGTATGCTGCCCTCGTCAGGCAGCGAGCGAAAAAGTCCCCCCTGGGCCGGGATATGACCTGGGCCTTTTTGGTGGGCGGGGCCATCTGCGCCCTGGGGCAGTATCTGATGGGATTCTACCGGCGTCTGGGGCTGGACCAGGACATGGCGGGCACGGCCGTATCGGTCACCCTCATCGGGGCGGCAGCCCTGCTTACCGGCCTGGGCTGGTTTGACAAGCTGGCCAAGCGGGCGGGGGCGGGGACGCTGGTGCCCATCACCGGCTTTGCCAACGCCATGGTCTCCCCGGCATTGGAGTTCAAGACCGAGGGCCTGGTGGCGGGCACGGCGGCCAAGCTGTTCACCGTGGCCGGCCCGGTGCTGGTCTTCGGCATCAGCGCCAGCGTGGTATATGGGCTGGTATATTATTTTTTATTATAATGGAAATGCGGAAAAGTGCAAGCAGCTTGTCCTTGCGAGGCAGGGCGCAGCCCTGATGCGGCGATCCGTATAACTGGATGGAGAGGACGGATTTCCACGTCGCTGTGCATCCCTACCCCTTTTGTCCATTTGGGACATTTCCCCCTGACAGGGGGAATCGGCCTCAGCATGACAGGCTGGGTGATCACGCCAGCAGTTCCTCCTGTTCCAGGAAGAGAGCTGGAGCATAGAAGAAAAGCGGGCGCTGATGGGAAGAACATCAGCGCCCGCTTGTGCTGTGCGGAGAGCGGGTGGACGCAAAGTTGACACGCTGCTGTCCACCGTGATAGAATAACCGCTGTACCCCGGAAACACTGGATATTCCCTGCTTTTCTGCGGGTTTTCGGATTTTTGCGGGAGCCATTCTATGATCGACCGGAACGATACCGCCGGCTGTCCGGCGGGGCGCAGAGGAGGAGCACAAATGAGCCGTGAATTGACCCGGTGCCAGCGCATCGAGCAAAGCATTCTGAAAACATATCGCAAGGAGCTCTGGAGGCCCTTTACCCATGCCATCCGGCGCTATCAGCTCATCCGGCCCGGGGACAAGATCGCCGTGTGCATCTCCGGGGGGAAAGACTCCATGCTCATGGCCAAGCTGATGCAGCTGCTGCAGCGGTTCAGTGACTTTCCCTTTGAGGTGCGCTTTCTGGTGATGGACCCGGGGTATAACGAGGTGAACCGCCGTAAGATCGAGAGCAACGCCGCCCTGCTGGAGATCCCCGTTACCATCTTCGAGACCGATATTTTCCAGGTGGCCAACAACAGCGAAAAGTCCCCCTGCTATCTGTGCGCCCGGATGCGCCGGGGCCATCTGTACAGCAAGGCCAGGGAACTGGGCTGCAACAAGATCGCCCTGGGCCACCACTTTAACGATGTGATCGAGACCACGGTGCTGGGCATGTTCTTCGGCTCTCAGCTCCAGGCCATGCCGCCCAAGCTGCACAGCACCAATTTTTCCGGCATGGAGCTCATCCGCCCCCTCTACTGCGTCCACGAGGACAGCGTCATCGCCTGGCGGCGGTATAACGACCTGGAGTTCATCCAGTGCGCCTGCCGCTTCACAGAGAACTGCGCCGCCAACGGCGGCGGCTCTAAGCGCCAGGAGGTGAAGGAGCTGCTGCGGCGGCTGAAACAGGACAACCCCGACATTGAAAAGAGCATCTTCAACAGCATCCACGCCGTCAGCCTGGACACCATGATCGGCTATAAGACCCACGGGGAGCTGCACTCCTTCCTGGAGGGCTATGACGAAAAGCCCCCGGTGGAGGAATCCGAGGGTGAGGAATAAAGGAGAGAGAAACATGAGCGGCTATCAGGACATCGATTTTCAGAAGGCCCGGGACATCCTGGACCGGGAAGCGGACAGCGTGCTGCTGGACGTGCGGGAGGAGGAGGAGTTCATCACCGGCCACCCCATGGAGGCTGAGCTGCTGCCCCTGAGTACCCTGGGGCCTGCCACGGCGGCGGAGGTCATCCCCGGAAAAGACAGCCCCGCCCTGGTCTATTGCCGCAGCGGCATCCGCAGCCGCCAGGCCGCCGAAAAGCTGGTCCAGATGGGCTACACCCGGGTCTATAACCTGGGCAGCTTAGTCGGCTGGCCCTATGGGATGGTGTAAACCAGCCTTTCCGCAATGATGATGCGCCCCTGCTGATCGGAATTGCCTCCGAACAGCGGGGGCTTTTTGCCGAAAATTTCTCCAAAGGTACGTTTAAAAACACTTTCTATGCAGAAAAATATCCACTTTAGCACGATGATTTAATGATAAAATGGCGGAATATCGGTGATTTTATCCACAAACCGGCCCTTCGTTAAAATGCTGGCCCTTCGGTACTTTTGAAAAAACAGCCTGATTCATATTGACAGACGGAGTGCTTGGCTTTATAATACGTTTAAATTGAAACGGCAGTTGTGCGACAAAAAATAAAAGGCATCGCGCTTTTTATTTTATTTTTTTAAATCGGCTGTATACAGGACGAATACCTGGGGAATACACAAAGAAAATGGCGCTTCTTGACGGGAGCGGTTCTTTTTCAGGGAATCCTGTATACAGCGTGGATGAAGCTTGCATAACTGCATATTGATACATTGCTTTCGCTATATTATTTTAAAGGAGGAACTGCAAATGCCGATCCTGCTGCAAGAGGACCTGGAACGGCCCCTGCCCCCCATGTACTGGGTTAGACAGCAGTTCAACGATGAGGTGCTCACCGATGTGGTGGGCGCGGTGAAGGAGCAGCTGGCCCGGCCCGAGGTGGCCGGTCTGGTAAAGCCGGGAGCCCGCGTGGCTGTGGCTGTGGGCAGCCGGGGCATCCGGGACCTGTTCCCCGTGGTCCACACCACGGTGGAGTGTCTGAAGGCCCTGGGGGCCAAGCCCTTCATCGTCTCCGCCATGGGCAGCCACGGCGGCGGCACAGAGGAGGGCCAGCGGGAGGTGCTCTCCGGCTATGGCATCACCGAGGAGAAGCTGGGCATCCCCGTGGTCACCACGGTGGACACCGTGCTGCTGGGCCATGCGGCCAACGGACGGCCCATCTGGTTTGACCGGGCGGCCTACGAGGCCGATCTGATCGTCCCCATCAACCGGGTGAAGCTGCACACCGACTTTGTGGGTCCCCTGCAGAGCGGCCTGTGCAAGATGCTGGTCATCGGTCTGGGCAACCACAAGGGCTGCTCTGCCGCCCACGAGGAGGACTCAGACCACTTTGCCGCCATGCTGGAGGAGACCGCCGGGATCATCCTGGAGAAAGCCCCCATCGGCTTTGGCGTGGCCATTCTGGAAAACGCCTATGACAAGACCCGCCGCATCGAGGCCGTCCCCGCCAAGGGCTGGATCGAGAAGGAGAAGGAGCTGGTCCAGGAGGCCAAGGCCAATATGCCCTGCATCATGCTGCCCCAGGCGGACGTGATCGTCTGCCAGGAGATCGGAAAGGACGTTTCCGGCGCGGGCTTCGACCCCAACATTCTGGGCCGCAGCTCGGTTCTGAAAACCTTTGTCCTGCATATTCCCAAGTATCAGCGCTTGGTGCTCAACAGCGTCACCGCTGCCAGCCACGGAAACGGCATCGGCGTGGGCCTATTCGACGTGATCACCAAGCAGGTGGCCGAGCATCTGGACCTGGAGGCCATGTACGCCAACGCCATCGCCTGCAACTGTCTGGGAGATGCCAACATCCCCTGCACCGTGGAGGACGAGGCCACGGCCATCCGGGTGGCGCTGAAATGCTGCCGGGGCATTGACCGGGACGACCCCAAGATCATCCGCATCCAGAACACCCTGCATCTGAAATATATCCAGGTCTCCCGGGCCCTGCTGCCCGACGTGGAGGCCGACCCCCGGCTGACCCTGGTGGACGGACCGGAGGACTGAAAAAACGAAACCAGCCATAAGCTCTGAAATATGTATGCAATTTAAAGGGAGGAAACGACATGATCCTGAACGATGAACAAAAGGCCATGCTGAACGGTGACCTGGGCGAGGGCGCAGCCTACGCCATGAAGATCCAGTTTGCCCTGGGCGAGGCGTTTGATGCCCAGCGCATGGTGCCCATCAAGCGGGCCCACGTTGCCCTGAGCAACCAGGACGGCGACCTGTGGTTTGCCGAGAAGCTGGTGAAGGCGGGTGCCCACTGCAAGGTGGCCCCCACCGTGAACCCCGGCTTCTGCACCGGCCACTTCACCGGCGCCTGCGGCCACCCCGCCGATGCCGAGGACATCGCCCACATGATCCGCACGGACAACGCCTATCGGGCCCTGGGTGCGGTGCTGTCTTACAACTGCACCCCCTACATCGCCACCAACGTGCCCAACTTCGGCGAGGTGTGCGCCTTCTCCGAGTCCAGCGCCACCCCCTATGTGAACTCCGTGTGGGGCGCCCGCTCCAACCGTGAGAGCGCCAACAGCGCCCTGTGCGCCGCCATCACCGGCTATGTGCCCGAGTATGGCCTGCTGCTGGACGAGAACCGCAAGGGCGACATCCTGGTCCGGGTGGAAGCCGACATGAAGACCCCCTATGAGTACCACCTGCTGGGCATGATGGGCGACAAGATCGGCGAGGGCATCCCCGTATTTACCGGCCTGCCCCACACCATCTCCGCAGAGGCCCTGCGCAACCTGGGCGCTCAGCTGAACACCTCCGGCGCTTACGGCATGTACCACATCGTAGGCTGCACCCCCGAGGCTCCCACCGTGGAAGTTGCTCTGGGCGGCAAGAAGCCCAAGTACGAGGTGGTCATCACCGACGAGGACCTGCAGAACGTGGAGGCTACCTTCAGCGACAAGCGGGACAATGACAAGGTGGACTTTGCTATGTTCGGCTGCCCCCACTTCACCCTGGAGGAGGCCAAGTACATCGCCGAGGGCGTGAAGGGCAAGAAGCTGGCCATTCCCATGTACATCCTGGTCTCCAGCCATGCGCTGCAGATGGCCCAGCGTATGGGCATCGCCGACGTGCTGGCCGAGGCCGGCGCCGAGATCATCGCCGACAGCTGCCCCGACCAGCCCTGCTGGCACTATCTCAAGGGCAAGGTGGGCATCACCGAGTCCCCCAAGTGCGCCTATTATCCCCGCCGCCGTGGCATTCACTTCATCATCCGTGACCTGGACACCTGCATTCAGGCCGCTCTGACTGGGGAGGTAAAGTAAAATGAGCAAGCGTTATTCCTGCCACAAGATCTCCGAGGGCAAGGCCCAGGCCGAGGCCATCAAGACCCATGACCGCATCATGTTCTATCAGGTCCGTCCCGAGGACGGCGTGATGGAGGAGAAGGACCACGAGCTGGTGGGCCGCTCCATCGCCCAGAAGGTGCTGCTGTTCCCCGGCGGCAAGGGTAGCTCTGTGGTGCAGCAGGACGGCCTGTATCACCTGGACCGCTTCCACAACATGCCTGCGGCCCTCATCGTTCAGGACCCCGACCCCGTGCTGGTGGCCGGTGCCATCATCATGGAGATCCCCATGGTGGATCGTCTGCCCCAGGAGTTCTATGATGCCGTGAAGGACGGCGACCAGATCCTGGTCAACGCCGACGAGGGCTATGTAGAGGTCCTGTAAGGAAAAACCGAATTTTGGCCGGGCCTATGGCTTGTGGCCCGGCTGAGAGATAGATACCCTGTTTGATCCCGTAAATTTGCTTCAACATTCCAAATCACAACGATCACAAGGAGGAACCGAACCATGAAAAAAGCTCTTGCCCTTGCCCTGGCTCTGGCCACTGCCCTCTCCCTGACCGCCTGCGGCGGCGGCGCTAAGGCTCCTGCCGCTTCCGGCAGCGGCAGCACCGCCAACAATGACGGCGGCAACGCCTCCATCGTCCTGAAGGTGGCCCACGTGGAGGCCGAGGACCGCTCCACCCACAAGGCCCTGCTGGAGTTTGAGAAGGAGGTCGAGGAGAAGTCCGACGGCCGCATCGACGTTCAGATCTATCCCAACGCCGAGTTGGGCGGCTACGAGGAGCTGTGCGAGGCTGTGGCCATGGGCACCATCCAGATGGCGCTGCCCTCCACCTCCGTGCTGACCTCCTACAACGAGGAGATCGGCGTGCTGGATATGCCCTATCTGTTCAAGGATTCTCAGAGCGCCTTTGACGCCCTGGACGGCGACCTGGGCAACCAGATCAGCGAGTGGATCGCCGGCAACGGCTTTGTCAGCCTGGGCTACACCTATAACGGCCCCCGCTGCACCACCAACAGCGTTCACCCCATCAGCACCCCCGCCGACCTGGCCGGCCTGAAGATCCGCGTGATGAGCTCCCCCGTGTTCATCCGCATGTACGAGGTGCTGGGCGCCAACCCCACCCCCATGAGCTTCTCTGAGGTGTTCACCGGCCTGCAGCAGAACGTCATCAACGGCCAGGAGAACCCCCCCACTCTGATCTATGCCTCCGGCTTCCAGGAGGTCCAGAAGTACCTGACCCTGGATAACCACGTCCACAACTTCCTGGCCGTGCTGACCAATGAGAACTGGCTGAACAGCCTGAGCGCCGACGACCAGCAGCTGGTGAAGGACTGCGTGGCCGAGATGGTCACCACCCAGCGCAGCATGGAGCTGGAGGACAACGATTCCGTTGTGGCCAAGCTGCAGGATGCCGGCATGGAGGTCAACGAGCTGACTGACGAGCAGTACCAGGCCTTTGTGGATGCCGTGCAGCCCATGTACGACGAGTATAAGCAGCAGTGGGGCACCGAGATCTTTGATCTGGCCACCTCCTACAACAAGTAAGCACCCCTGATATCTCATCGTATCCCCATTCAAATGCCGGGCGGGCCAGAGGTTTCGTCCCTCTGGCCCGCCTTGCTTGTGTTTCCTTGAGAGGAGAGGAGTCATTCCCTTATGAAAAAAGACAGTTTCTTTGGCAAGCTTGTCTATGGCTATGACAAGCTGGAGGAATACGTCCTCTGTGCCAGCCTGGTGGTGACCACCCTGATCATCTTTGTTCAGGTCATCATGCGTTCTGTGTTCAACAGCTCCCTCACCTGGAGTGAGGAGCTGACCCGCTACATCTTCATCTGGCAGATCTGGATGGGCGTGAGCATCGCCCAGAAGGATAAAGCCCACATCAAAGTGGAAATCTTGAAGTCCTTTGTGAAAAATCAGAAATTCCTCGCGGTGGTGGATGTGATCGCCACGATCCTGCTCATCGCGTTCAACATCTTCCTGGTCACCAGCGGCATCGACCTGGTGCAGCAGATGATCACCCGCGGCAATGTGTCCAGCGCCATGCGTATGCCCATGTGGATCGTCTATATCGTGCTGCCCCTGGCCTCCGGTATCTTCACCCTGCGGCTCATCGGCCAGGTAGTAGAGGACATCAAGGGCCTGTGCGGCCACGGTTCCGACGACAACAAGGAGGTGGCCTAAATGCAAAGCGCAGCTGTTCTGTTTCTCACCTTTTTCATTCTGCTGATCCTGATGGTGCCCATCGGCTATTCCATCGGCATCGCCACCCTGTTCACCATTCTGGTCTGCGGCGACGGGTCTATCCCTCTGCTGATGATCACCCAGAAGTCCATCACCGGCGTTGATTCCTTCCCTCTGATGGCCGTGCCCTTCTTCATGCTGGCCGGCAATCTGATGAGCGGCGGCGGCATCGCCAAGCGTATCTTGAACTTCTTCGACACGTTCATGGGCTTCATCGCCGGCGGTCTGAGCATGGTCACCACCGTCACCTGTATGTTCTTCGCTGCTATCTCCGGCTCTGCCATCGCCACCACCTCCGCCGTGGGTGCATTCATGATCCCCGCCATGAAGGACAAGGGCTATGACGAGGGCTTCAGCGCCTCCATCTGCGCCGCCGCCGGTACCATCGGCGTCATCATTCCCCCCAGCGTCCCCTTCGTCATCTACGGCGTGGCCACCGGCACCTCCATCACCGACCTGTTCAAGGCCGGTATCATCCCCGGCCTTGCCATGGGCGTGGCCCTGATGATCGTGTGCTACGTCATGGCCAAGAAGTATGGCTTTAAGGGCGAGACCAAGAAGTTCAGCTTCAAGGCCGTGGTCAAGAGCTTTGTGGATGCCATTTGGGCCCTGCTGTCCCCTGTTATCATCCTGGGCGGCATCTACTCCGGCAAGTTCACCCCCACCGAGGCCGCTGTCATCAGTGTGGTCTATTCCTACATCGTGGGCCGCTTCGTGTATAAGGAGCTGGACAACAAGGGCGTTTACAAGGCCCTGCGGGACACCATCGTCATCAACGGCTCCACCACCTTTATGGTGGGCCTGTCCTCCGCCTTTGCCGCCTACCTGAGCCTGACCGGTATCCCCCGCACCCTGGCTGCCGCCCTCATCGGCGTCACCGACAACAAGATCATCCTGCTCATCCTCATCAATGTCTTCCTGCTGGTCATGGGCATGTTCCTGGACCTGACTCCTGCCGTTCTGATCTTCACCCCGATCTTCCTGCCCGTTGTCCAGTCCTTCGGTATGAACCCCATCCACTTCGGTATCATGATGGTCATGAACCTGGGTATCGGCAACATCACCCCGCCCGTTGGCAGCGCACTGTTCAGCGGCTGCTCGGTGGCAGATATGGATATGGAGGACATGATCAAACCGATCCTGCCGTTCTATGCCGCGATCTTCGTGGCGCTGATGCTGGTAGCCTATGTGCCTTGGTTCTCCATGGCGCTGCCCACCCTGTTCGGCGCAGTCTGATAATGTGAAAAGGAGCAAGTTTTCATGGTTTATTCAGTCACCAAGTATGGCGCTGTCGGCGATGGCGCAACCAATGATGCCGCTGCAATCCAGTCTGCCATTGATGCCTGCAACGCAGCAGGCGGCGGTCGCGTTGTACTGGAGGGCGGTCATACCTACTATTCCAGTTCTATCGAGCTGAAAAGCAACGTAGAGCTGCATCTGGAACAGGGCGCCCTTCTGAAAGCGCACTCCGATATCTCCACCTATTTCAACCCCAACGGCGATGATGCTTCCGTGGCAGCAGTTTCCGGCGCAAAGGCCGTGGATCGTCCGGTGGCAAAACCGGCTTACACCTTTATTCACGCCAAGGATGCAGACAACTTCTCCATCACGGGTCAGGGCGCAGTGGATGGCAATGTGTATGCCTTTATGAAGCGGGCAAGCCGTTACTATTTCAACGGTGATTTTTACCCCCGTCCCACCATGGTGTATGTGGAGCACTGCAACCACATCTCGTTCCATGACGTGACACTGCAGAACTCTCCGTTCTGGACGCTGCACCCTGCCGGATGCAACGATGTGCTGATCTCCAACATCCGGGTGCTGAACCCGCTGGACTGCACCAACTCCGACGGTATCGATCCGGATCACTCCACCAATGGGCGGATCATCGGCTGCCATGTCCAGTGTGCAGATGACTGCATCTGCCTCAAGACCACAGCGGGCAACAACGAGTACGGCCCCACCAAGAACGTCATCATCTCCAACTGCACGCTGACCTCTACCAGTGCCGCGATCAAGATCGGCACAGAGGGCGTGGCAGATTTCGAGAATATTCTGGTGGATAACTGCATCATCACTGGAAGCAACCGGGGTCTGTCCATCCAGATTCGCGACGGCGGCTGTGTGCGGAACGTGAGCTTCTCCAACATCATGATCGAGACCCGCCGCTTTGCCGAGTGCTGGTGGGGCTGCGCGGAGCCTATCGTGATGACGACCCACGACCGGAACGCCAACACCCACAGCGGCAGCATCGAGAATGTTCGCTTCTTCAACGTCACCTGCAAGGGTGAGAACGGTGTGTTCCTCTCTGGCAACGAGGAGAATCACATCAAGAACGTTCTGTTTGAAAATGTCAACGTCTGTCTGGAAGCTACCAGCAAGTGGGAGCGCGGAATGTACGATCTGCGTCCCATTCCGCCTGAAAAGGAAGGCATGCTGCATCAGAAGAGTGCAGCCATGTTCCTGCGCTGGGTAGATGGCGTCACCGTCCGGAACTCCACGCTGGGCTTTGCGGGCGAGGACCGTTCGGACTTCGCACAGGCGCTTCTTACTCAGAACTGCACTAACGTGCAGACCATGGGTCTGACTGCTGAGGCTGCCGCCCCGGAGTACCAAAGCATCGAACTGGGCTGAGCCGCCTATCAATAATGAGCAAGCCGCCGCATCGGCGCTGGCCCCTTTTGCCGGGTCGGGCCGGGCGGCGGCTTTTTTTGAGGGACAAACCAATGAACAAGAAAAAGAACATCATCACGTTTGCCGCGTTCCTGATCCTGATGGTGGGTCTGGGCGCGAACGATGCCATGCGGGGCATTTTTTCCACGATCTTCTCTGCCCACTTCCAGCTGAGTACCGCCCAGTTGTCCCAGATCGTCACCGTAAGCTACATCGGCAACCTCGTGTTTCTGGCCGTCGGCGGCTTCGGGGTGGATATTCTGGGCCGCCGCAAGGCCATGCTGCTGTATACCTTTTTGTGGAGCGCAGCCATGCTGCTGTTTGCCACTACGGACTCCTATCTGCTGCTGCTTGTGGGAATGTTTTTTGCCATGGGCACATCCACACTGCTGAACACCAACATGAACCTGATCACGACCGGTATGTTTGCCGTTGCGCCCGGCTTTTTTGTGAACTTCCTGTTCTTCATTCAGGGCATTGGCACCAGCGGCAGCCAGAGCATCATTGGCAACTGGGCTACGGATATTTCCAGCTGGCACACCGTGGCATGGGGACTGCTGGCCATTGGCGCAGTGGCCATGGTGCTGTTCGTGCTGTTCCCCATGCCGGAAGTGCAGGAGCACAAAACGGAGGGGAAGGTATCGCCCAAGGAGATCATGAGCTGTCCGGCATTTCTGTCGTTGGTGCTGATCATCGGCCTGTATTTCATTGCAGAACATGGCATTATGAACTGGCTGGTGAGCTATGCTACCAATGCACTGGAAGTGCCCATGGGACAGGCGGCAAACTTTACCGCTGTTTTCTTCGGCTGTGTGATGGTGGGGCGTCTGGTGCTGAGCAGTCTGGTGGATAAGCTGGGCATCTACCGCTGCCTGCGGCTCTTCGCCACAAGCGCTGCGGTTCTGTACACCGCAGGTGTTCTGCTGGGTGCACCGGGTCTGTGGCTCCTGGCAGTCAGCGGTCTGCTGTTTTCCATCCTGTATCCGACCCTTGTCATGCTGATCCCGCGATACTGGCCTAGTCACGCAGCTTCCTCTGCATCGGGTCTGGTGCTGAGTGTGGCTTCGCTGGCGGATATCCTCTTCAATGCCGTATTTGGCAGCTTGGTGGATGCCATCGGCTACCGGACCTCCTTCCTCATCATGCCTGCCTGCATGGTGGGATGCACGGCACTGCTCTGGTTGTTCTTTGCAAAAGCTAAAAAGCTGGAACGGTGCGATTAACGGACAGATACGGCCACGCAAACCAATGCCCTCAAGTTTTAAGCGAGCATAAAAAATACCGCCCACGCAGCGCTGCGTGGGCGGTAAACTTTTTTTCTTACCCAAAGTATAACAGGAGAACCGCAGACAGTACGGATGAAAAGTCGTGAAGCAAGATGAATTTTTTAAATTGTCATAAATAGCACGACTTTTTGACTGATAACACAAAATTTTGCACCCTTATTCCGTGGGATTCTCTTTATAATAAGAACAGAAATCAAACGGAAAAAGGAGATGCGGATGATGCAAGCAACAAACCTGAAAACGAATCATCTGACCCAGCCTCTCGGCATAGATGCCGGGACGCTGTTTTTATCGTGGCAGTGCGCCGAAGGCGTGCGCCAGACCGCCTACGAAATTGAAGTAACTGCCGGAGCCGAAACGCTGTGGGCGAGCGGAAAGGCTTTGGGCAGTGTGATGCACACCGAAACGCCCAGCGCTGTACCGCCCAAGACGCAGGGACGGTGGCGCATCCGCCTGTGGGATGAAAATGACCAGCCCGGTGCATGGAGCACCGCTTCCTTCGAGACCGGGCTTGCACAGGCAGACTGGCAGGGCGTGTGGGTCTGCCCGGAGACAGAAGAGCCGGACATCGACTGCGCTGATGCCATCAACGCCTTTGCAAAGCCCAACTGGGAGCAGAAGCAGGCGGCGCTGGAAGCCTCCGGCAAAGGGCAGGCGCAGCCTTATCAGCCCCACCGCCCGGCAAGCTATCTGCGCAAAACGTTCACCGCCCCGGAGGGAGAAAGCAAGCGACTGTACATTACCGCTAAGGGACTGTATGCGGCATGGCTGAACGGCAAGCGGGTCGGCGATATGGTGCTTGCCCCCGGCAGCTTTACCGCAGACAAGCAATTGGGCGCACAGACCTACGATGTGACCGCACTTGTCCGTGACGGTGAAAATGAGCTACTCATCACATTGGGCGACGGCTGGTACCGCAGCACCTCCGGCGTGGATGGTGACCGTGACCTGTTCGGCAGCGAACTGGCTGTCCTGTTCCAGCTGGAAGTGAACGGCAAGGCGGTCTGCGTTTCGGATGACGACATGGAGGCCACCCAGTGCGGCCCGATTCGCCAAAATGATCTGCAGCAGGGCGAAGTGCACGATGCCCGGCTGGAAGAGGAGCTTTCCGGCTGGCATGGCGTAAAGACCGAGCCGAACTCCCTGCCCATCACCGGTATGAACACCGTGCCCATCCGGGAGCAGGAAGCCTTTGCGGGCAGGCTGCTGCGCACCCCCAACGGCGAGACCGTGCTGGACTTTGGCCAGAACATGGCTGGCTATGTGGAGATGAAGCTGACCGCCCACGCCGGGCAGAAAATCAAGCTGCTGTGCGGCGAAGCACTGGACGAGAACGGCAACTTTACGCAGGAGAACTTTCAGGACCGGAACCGCCACAAGGAGGGCGGCACGGCGCAGCTGCTGGAACTCGTTTGCAAAGAGGGCGAGAACCACTACAAGCCCAGCTTTACCATCATGGGCTTCCGGTACGCAAAGGTGGAAACGGACATCGACCTGACCGGCGCAGAGTTTACTGCCCACGCCGTCTATTCGGAGATGCCGGTCACCGGCAGCTTTGCGTGCGGCAATGCCGATGTGGATCAGCTGGTGAAAAACAGTGTGTGGAGCCAGAAGGGCAACTTCTGCGATATCCCCACCGACTGCCCCACCCGCGAGCGCGCTGGCTGGACTGGCGATATGGGGGTGTTCATCGAGACCGGCCTGACCCTGATGGACTGCTACCCGGTGGTGGAAAAATGGCTGGCCGAGTGCCGCCTGAACCAGTACCCGGATGGACGCATGGCAAACATTGCGCCGCCCACCAGCCGCCCCGGCTACATGACCCCCATGCTCTGCATGTCGGCAGGCTGGGGCGATGCCGCCATTCTGGTGCCCTACGCCCTTTATAAGCGCACCGGCGACCGCAAGATCCTTGCGGACAACTACGAGATGATGCAAAAGTGGTATGGTTTCCTGCTGGGCCGTGCCCAGCAGACCACCGAAGAACAGCAGACCGGGGCATACGCCAAGTACACGGTGCTGAACGGTCTGGACTACGGCGAGTGGTGTGAGCCGGGCATTACTCCCATGCAGGCGATGATGAACCCGCGCAAAAGCGTGGGTACGGCGTATCTGGCTTATTCCGGGCGACTTCTGGCGGAAATTGCGCAGGCGCTGGGCAAGGCAGAGGACGCAGCGCAGTACCGCGACACGGCAGAAAAGGCGGTAAAGGCATACCGCGCTGCCTTTACGGATAACGGAAAAATTACTTCGGACCGGCAGTGCGAATATGTCCGCGCCATTGCCTTTGCGCTGCTGGGCGAGGAGGAGAGCCAAGCCGCTGCGGATACCCTGAACCGGATGGTGGCGGAAAACGGCTACCATCTGAACACCGGCTTCCTTTCCACGCCCTTCCTCTGTGAGGTGCTGGCAAAGTATGGCCATGCCGACACCGCCTATAAGCTGCTGTTACAGGACACCGCTCCCAGCTGGCTCTATGAGGTCAAGCAGGGCGCTACTACCGTCTGGGAGACATGGACGGGCATTGACGCAAACGGCCACCCCAGCGAATCCCTGAACCATTACTCCTACGGTGCCATCTGCGGCTGGCTGTTTGGCGGTGTGTGCGGAATCCGTCTGGCAGGGGAGACCCTGACCATCGCCCCCACCCCGAACCCGGCTCTGGGATGGGCAAAAGCAGTGTACGATTCCCCGGTGGGGCGCATTGAAAGCGGCTGGCAGTATGCAGGCGATGCCGTGACCTACACCATCACCGTGCCCTGCAATCTGACCGCAGAAGTCACCCTCGTATAATAAAATAGTAGTATTTATAGACCGCTCTCCAGCGGAATGCTACAA
>OLFU01001370.1_pt1 | contig 24064 bp, 20 predicted proteins | sample 1605161 | NCBI WGS metagenome assembly OLFU01 (sample SAMEA3888914, study PRJEB22519) | human gut metagenome | biome: human gut; feature: human-associated habitat; material: faeces | place: Denmark | collected 2011
CTACTTTTACCACCCATATAGGTTTCGTCCATTTGAGTCATATCATCAAAAGTTGAATCATCATCCTTTATGTTATGACGGATACGGTGCAACATAAACCATGCTGTCTTTTGGGTAACATGGATATCACGCGCCAATTGGCAGCTACTAATGCCTTTCTTGTGCGAGAGGAACAGAAAGATAGCATAGAACCATTTCTTTAACGGAAGATTAGAATCCTCAAACATTGTACCAATCCGAACAGTAAAACGTTCCCGACAATCTTTACACTTGTATAAACCTTTGAACTCTCCTTTTTGAGTTAGTTTATAGTGGTGTTTAGATATAGAGCCGCAATGCGGACAAACAGGCTCACCATGCCACCGCATATCTTCAAGATACAGTCTGCAATCCTCTTCGGTATGCAGAGTATCTATCATTTGAAGTAGTGAGTGGAATGGTTTCATGTGTACAATTGTTTTTGTTAATAGAAAAATTGTACACGCAATGGGCTGGAAATTTCAGTTTTGAGGAAAAATCTTAAGAAAAAATGAAAAATAATTTGTGAAAGCCCATGAACAGACGAATTGATACATATTATATCAATTAAAAAGCAAATAACTTATGAAAACTTTAAGCCAATAACTGAATGAATCACTTGGTAATTCGCTGAAAGAGACATTGGAAGAGTTATTGAAAACTATAATAGAAAATAGCAAAGAAGAGTTAGAAAACGAAACGTTCAATGATTAGCATTATTTTTACTGCTTGCAGATTTTCTGTTATAAAACTGTTATGCTATTATTATCGCAATTAACTATATAGAAATTATCTAAATAATGCCATATAATGTTTATTTGGAAGTATTGATGCTCTTTTTTTTGAATTTATTTTCTTAGCTTTGTTTTTTAAAAACAAAGCTAAGAAAATAAAGTATGGAACCTCCTGTAAATAAAGCTTTAAAAGCACTGTTAAATTCGACATTAGCTGAATTGGAAAATAAAATAGATTCTGACGTTCTAACATATTATGGCCCTATTGTAGATGGCAATGAGAATGCCTTATTGGACATTGTTGAAGATTTGGCAAAAGATATGAATAAGAAAGAGCAACTTGCAATAGTTTTAACAACTACTGGTGGAAGTGCTATGGCTGTAGAAAGATACGTTAATATTATAAGAAAGCATTACCAGAAGATTGTTTTTATTATTCCAGATTACGCATATAGTGCTGGTACTATTTTTAGTATGAGCGGTGACGAAATATGGATGGATTATTTTTCAGTATTAGGTCCTATTGATCCTCAAGTTAAAAATAAGGAAGGAAACTTTGTTCCAGCGTTAGGATATTTAGATAAAGTCAATGAGTTAATCAAAAAAGCTCAAGATAATAAACTGACAAATGCTGAATTTCTCATATTGAAGGATTTTGATTTAGCAGAATTAAGAGCATATGAACAAGCTAAAGAACTAACAATATCACTTTTGAAAAAATGGTTAGTTAAATACAAATTCAAAAACTGGAGTACACATGAATCGAGTGGTACGCCTGTTACATCTAAAGAGAAAGAAAAGAGAGCAGAAGAAATTGCTGCTGCTCTGGGGGATAACAAGAGGTGGAAGTCCCATGGTAGACCTATTAATATTGAGGAGCTAGAAGAATTAAAACTCAAAATAGAAGATTTTAGTGATAATGATGAACTAAGAAATGTAATACGTAATTACTACAAACTACTTCAAAATTATACTAAAACATATAATTTCAATCTGTTTATTCACACACGTAAATTTGTATAATATGGGAACTGTAGAAAAAAAACTTTCAGAATTGATTAAACAAGAGAAAAAGAAGCTATCTAATGATGCTTGTTTAAAAGAGTTGGAAAAATCTACTAAAGAATTCCAAAAGCTTATTGATGAAGGTGTTGTAAAACCTCGTGGGTATAATTTGCAAACAATAGAGGATTCGTACAATCCTTCGACTCAGTTTAATATATCATTTTAAAATAGTAATTGGATTATATTTGATTCTATTGGTATCGTTTACTTAATTCCATTGAATCGTAAAAAAACTACGAGATTTTTCTCGTAGTTTTTTTATTATTAATTAGATTTAGTCATAACCATTCATTATACACAATCGTTGGTACAATAAAGTATATAGTTGCGGTAATATTTTACTATTCTGGCATTTTCGTTTTTATTATTTTCAAATAAAATGATAGATAATTAGTTTTTTTTGATTACTTTTGAGAATAACTGATAATCATAGAACAAAAGGTGACAAATCAGTGTTTTCACTTTTGAAAAATATTGTATAGTTTCATTTTTTTCTATAGTTCGTAATATCTTGTTGATAAAATAATTGATAGTTTGAGATAGTATGGAGAATAGTGTGAAAGTATAGACTTATCTGTTGTTTGTTTTTTGACAGGTGCAAAGATGACTTGAATTTTGATCTATTCTCAAAAGTATTTTATATTCTTAAATTAGTCGAAGACTATGTTTAATTATAGAATGCTTTTTAATATAAGTGACAGAATGAGGGATGCTCAAACGAAAAAGAAAACACTGTACTATTTTTAGTGAGGTGACTTTGCCTTTTTGTTTGCTTTGTAAATATAATATTGCTGGGTGTAAATACAATAAATATAATATTGGCGATGCGGTGGAGGATACTGTAGAGAGTTGTTCCTTTGTTTAATTTAAATATTTAATATTATGAAGAAGGTTTGTTGGGTGCTAGGGTTATTGTTGGGTTGTTACTCTTGCTCGGAGTTAGAGGTATCTGTCGATGATATATCTCATGATTTATTGTTATCAGAAATAACAACTAGAGTTTTAGGTGATGGAAAATATGATGCGTTGGGCTATGGTTATGATGCGACGGAGGAGTATCTACATCCTTTGTCTGTTCGTAATCCTGTTTTGGATATAGGGAAATATGAACATGATTTTCCAAATCGTGTGCAAACACCTTCTGCTTCTTATGGTTATGATAAAATGTATTCCGGTTATTCTTCTTCTGATTATGTTAAGGATATAACGAGCGATACAAAAGCAACTGCTACTATGGGGTATGGGCAGGAAAAGGATACTGCATTCTTCTCTGGTACAATCACAAGTAATAGTTATTTTAGTACAAGCTATTCATATTCTGATAAATACTCTTTTGCTAGTTTAGATCTTGTAAGAAATTTGAAGCGTATTTATATAAATGATGAAGTTAATGTTTTAACTCAATATTTATCTGATGATTTTAAGGTGGATTTGGAACGACTATCAGCTGATAGGATAGTAGAAAGGTATGGTACGCATGTGTTAACCGATTTTATAATTGGGGGGCGGTATAAGCTACTTTTTCGATCCGTTATTGCTAATGTAAAGGACTCTTCAATGAGAAAAAATGCTGTAGAATCGGCATTCAAGTTTTCTTTAGATAAGATAGGCGTCAATTACAATCTGGAAAACACTGAAACTGTAAATGAGAGTCTTGTGAGGGAGAATCGAAGCAAAGAGCTATATGTATTATTTTATGGTGGAAGTGGAACAAATATTGTATATGATCTTGAAAAGGGAACTCCTACAAGTGTTGATATAAAAAGTTGGGAAAATTCGTTATCAACAAACAATTCATGTTTGACAAGTATAACATGGAAAGAAACTTATCCTATTTATGAATTTATAAGTGATCCTTTAAAAAGACAGGAAATTAAAGAAGCAGTTATAAGGCATATTGAAGCTTCTAAATTAAATGTTCTTGAGTTAATACCTTTATATTTATATTGTAATCCGAGGCAAAATCATTATACAACGTCAAATCCTGATGTCGTTGCAAATTACCCGGAGTGGGAGTATTATGGAATGGAGGGCTATATTTTAAAGAACCAATTACCTGGCACAATTCCATTATATGAATACTATCATGATTATGGTTTTGATCATTACACAACCACAATATCTGATGTTATTTCTGATGACGGCTGGGTAAAGTTGGGTGTCTCAGGTTATGTATACGCTAATAAAGGAATAAATAATATGGATGCTGTACAACTTTATGATTATTTCTATCAATATGATAAACGAAGTTTTGATCACTATACGACGACAGATCCTAATATCTCTTATAAATTTCCTGGGTGGAAGATGTGTAACAGGTCTGGATATATATATCCTGTAGATTAATATTATTAAAATAGAAGAATAATTGAAGTTGCTCAAAATTATACTTTGAAAAGGAATGAATATTCAGATAAAAGTCTTTATTTTGAGCAACTTTTGAAATAATATAAAAAAATAATTTATGGTTAGTCGGAATAAGAGAGTTGTTTTTATGTCTCATGATGCTAGTATGCAAGGAGGGGCACAAGGTTGTTTGTCCGATTTAGTGAAGGGATTAAAGACTATGTGTCCACATTATAAAATATATCTTATTTCACCAAAGGAAAAAGGACTTGTAGAAAATCTGAAACCATATATTGAGGGATATGCAATTATAAAGCAACCTTGGTGGATGGTGATCGCTCCTAAAAAGCCTTTGATAAAGCCTATTTTTCGCTTATTTCGAATACTGAAATATGCATATAAAACTTTGAAATATTTGCGAACGATAAATCCTGATATTGTGATGAGTAACACAATTGCTTCTCCGGTAGCAGCTCTTGCGTGCAAGTGGGGAAGCTATACGCATTTTTGGTTCGTGCATGAGGTTCCTCCTCATGTAGGCATTTATTCTTATTTGTATGCTGAAAGAAGGATTTTGCGATGGCTTGATCGTTTGTCTAAGTCTGTTTTTGTCGTTTCAGATTATACTTTGAATTATTATCAACCCTATATTTCCGGAGTAAATAGACTTCAGAAAATTCATGTTGCTGTAGGAACGGAATTGGTTAGAAGTGAGGAGGTGAAACATTCTCGTTATACTCTTTTGCAAATAGGTCATTTTGATGATAATAAAGGACAAGAGGATGCAATAAAAGCAGCAGAATTGTTGGTCTCAAAATTTAATCTTGACTTTCATCTTTTTTTAGTTGGCGCAACGGATGAAGCTTATACAAAATATATATTTGAACTTATTCGAAAGAGTAATTTAGAAGCATACGTTTCTGTAATAAAGTATACTACTGAGATTTCTGTTTTTTATGAACAAGCTGATGTCTTATTAATTTGTTCGAGGTCTGAAACGTTATCAAAAGTTGACATAGAAGCTCAAAAAATGGGGCTACCTGTGATAGCTACTGATATTGATGCTAATAAAGAGCAAATAATTGATAACTATAATGGTATATTATATAAAAGAGGTAATATTGATGATTTAGCTTCTGCTATCAATAAATTGAGCAATCCTGTTTTGAGAAAAAAAATGGGCATGAATGCTATGAACTATATGTCTGATAAATATACTATGCAGAATTATATTTCAGAATTTGTTACAGCTACTGGCTTATAGGTTTTATTACTGTATATATGGTTCTTTAATTACGTCGTGTTAATACAGAATTTATTTTATATAAAAACATGACAATTTTTTTTGCTCTTTTTTGAAATTTACGTGTTTTGTTTAGGATGGGAATTACGTCTCTAAATGCCGATAACTGAAGCTCTGATAATTCTTTGAAAGCTTCATAAAAAGGGGTAGGTATGTTTGCCTTGAGCCATTTAGAGCGTTCGTTTTGAGATTCCTGATAGTTGGAACTTATTCCGTTTTGGTCATACTCTGCAATAACAAGCGGAATATGTTTATAGCTACATTCATTAAGGATTATACATTGAAAACTATGTATCCAATCGGCTATGATTTTATAATTAATGTCATATAATTGGTTTTCAAAAAGAGATTTATGTATGAAACAGGCTTGATGTGGAAGTGACTTTGTTAGGAAAAAAATAAGATCCGCTTTACAGGGAGCTTTTTCTTCTCTATTTTTTCTCCCTCCAGTAAATCTTATGTTACCATAAATGTATTTGGTATTGTCGAAAGATATTTTTAGAAGAACATCTTCTGTTAGATTATCTCCAGAATTTAAAAAATATAGATATTCACCTTTAGCTTTTTTTATTCCTTTATTCATACCATCATATATACCTTTATCAGGTTCTGAACTCCAAAAGGTAAGGTGTGGATTCTCTTTTTCATATTTGAGGATCGTTTCTTTACTTCCGTCTGTAGAGTTTGCATCTATGATGATGTGTTCGTAAAGAGGGAAAGTTTGTTTTTTTACGCTTTCCAACGTCTTCATCAATCCTTTATTGTTATTGTAATTGACGGTAATAATACTCAAAATAGGTTGTCTGCTGTACATAACTTGTAAAAATGATAAAACTTATAATTACCAGTAGCATGCATTTTCAATTTTTATAGCACTCTCTGGGGTTTCTTCTTTTGATGGTCTTATCCAATACTCGTTCATGAATTCTCCATACTCTTCTTCCCAACGTTTTCCTCTGATTCCAAATAACATTTGAGTTGCTCCTCCCATATGTATGGCCTGTTTTCCCATTTGTTTCACATGGGCAGCTAAAGGAAATCCATAGGCTCCACATCCTAAAATGCAAATATCATAGTCTGTTTTATCTATTTCCGCTTTCATATATTCGAAAGCATCAAACCAATCATTAAACCCCTCATTGCATACACCACCAATACCTTGTACTGCTTTTATTGTTTTTAAATTGAAATCAGGAAGAGTATCAGGACTTTTGTGAAGCAACATTCTTTTTTGATATTGTTTCTGTATGGAATCTACAAATGGATGTACTACTAATACCTTTTTCCCTTTTAAAACACGTGACCATGGCTTATCACTCCAATATGGATTAAGATATTCGAGCCAGATTTTATATACATGTGATAATTCTTGCTCAAATCTATTTTCATCTTGTAGCCAAGAGGCTAAAATGTCAACTGAAGGCATACTCTGTATCATTAACTCGGAAAATCTTCTGAGGTTTTTGTCGCTAATGGAGAAAAAGCCAGCATTATTATACATATGATGTAGTGTTAGGCTTGTCCACCACCATGGCTCGCCTTTCCCACGAATATAGTTTAATACACTTTTATTTTTTACGCCTAGGTAATTAACGACGCATCCTAGTTCTACAGAACCAAATCGTGCTATCATACAAGGAACACCTGATTGTAGCATTTTGTATATAACATCTGATACATGATTGGGATCTTTATCGTATTCTAATGGTTTTAGAGCTGTCGGTGGGAAAAGTTTGATATATCTTTTCCGTATTGATGTTGGAAGTCTTTGACTAAGTTTACTCATTGTTGATCATCTTTAAATATGTTTTTTCTGTTAAACGAGCAGCTTTTTCCCATGAAAAAAGTTTGAGACGCTCATTTCCAGCTACGATAAGTTCAGAACGTTTTCTGTCGTTGTATATTACCTCCCTAATACTTTCTGCTATGGATTCTTCAGAATAAGGATCGAAATATATACCAGCATTTCCTGCTATTTCAGGAAAACAGCTGGCATTGCTTAGCGCTACTGGACAATGACATGCATAAGCTTCTAAAATCGGAATACCGAACCCTTCGTAGAGTGAGGGGAAAACAAAAAGTTCAGCTCGGCTATACAGTTCACATAGGAGCCTGTCTGTGGCTTTTATTTGTGTAATTTTATTTGAAATGTTTAGTTGAGCTATATATTCTTTTTCAGATTTATTAAAAGGCATTCCTGTACATATAAGATTTAAATCTTCGTCTTCTTTATTTAATCTAGAAAAAGCTTTGATGAGGCGATCGAAGTTCTTATATGGAGCTCTATCTCCAACAAATAATATGAACCTTGAAGGCAGATTGGTTTTGAAATCTCCAACAAAAGCTTTCATACTCGTACTATGATAAATTACATCTATTTTGTTTGGATCGATATGTAATAATTCTATAATATCTTTCTTTGTATTTTCACTTATGGCAATAATTCGGTTAGCGCGTGTGATTACTTCTTTTTTTTGCTTAATCATTTCATCTGCATTTGCAAAACAAGAAGAAAATTTTTCATGAATCATATCATGGACAGTAATAACATATGGATTGTTGCCGATATATTCTAAAAAATATGGATCATAGTATGTTGGATGGAGTATATACTTCTTACGTTGGCTTAATAGCTTTCTACTTAACTCTTTGTTTTGGTGCAAACATTGTTTGCGATAGCGCTTGAAGATAAAACGGGGAAGTGGAATGCGATGTTTACCTAAACCATAAGATGTTAAATAATAATTGATAGAATAACGTACTGCAATATCATTTTTTATATTTAGTCTTCGTATAATTTCACAAAAGTAACGCGATATACCTCCAAATCTTTGAATATCAAAAATCTGATTATCGTAGAGGATGACTGGCTGATTGCTTTTGCTCATTTTATTCTGGCTTTGATAATAACATTGGCAAAGATATGAAATTTATTCTATAATGCTCTTTGGGTGTTTCTAATTTTTATATCTTTGTTGCATTTATCAATAAGGCCCTTCTGTATGGAAAATAGTTATTTAGTAAGTGTTGTTATACCAGTACATAATACAGCACCTTATTTACATAAATGTGTGGAGTCTGTGCGTAATCAATCCCTAAAAGAAATTGAAATTATTCTTGTTGAAAATATGTCTACAGATAATTCTGCAGAGATATGTGATGAATATGCGAAAATCGATTCTCGGATAAAGGTCCTTCATCTTTCTGTTGCTGGTTTATGTGTGGCTCGAAATGCTGGAATTGATGTTGCAACGGCTCCTTACATTGGATTCGTTGATAGCGATGATTACATAGGAGTTGATATGTTTAAGGATTTGGTTGAAGCGATGATTGAAAATGAAGCGGATCTTACATTTTGTAATTATTGTTATGAGTATGAAGATGGACGTATAGAACTTTTGGCTCCAAATTCAGGGGATAAAATTGTCTGTGTAAAGGAAGAACTTCTTCAAGATTTAATGTGGGAAAGAAAGAGTTGTGCAGTCTGGATTCGATTATTCAAACGAGAATTGTTTGATTCTTTGAGATTTCCTGACGGGTTTGTTTATGAGGATCGTAGGAATATGCATTGTTGGATTATGATGTGTAATAAGATTGTTTGGGTTGATAAAACCTACTATTATTACGTGGAACGTACCAATAGTATTTGTCATACAATTTCTCCAGAGAATCGTTATCATTATATTTTATCTTGTTTTATTAGGTTGAATTTTATACATGAGCAGGCATTGTTTTCCGGTAAAGAGTTAGTTGAAGTACAAACTATGATACTTCGAAATGCTTTATTACAGTTTAAACAGGCTTTACAAAGAATAAGACCTAAGGATTTTCAGCATGAAATTGATGAGATACGAGAAGGGTTCAGACGCTTATTGATGTTTCCTAAGGAAGAATTTGATATTAGAGTTTATAAGCGAATAAGGAATATTGCATATTATTGGCCGATTTATTATTGCATTCATTTTGCATTTAAAAAATTGAAACAGTAATTGTGAATTGTATTTTGAATAATAATTGTTGATATATAAGCTTTATGATACCTAAAGTAATTCATTATTGTTGGTTGAGTGATGAACCTTATCCGGACGGGATTCAGGCATGTATGTATAGTTGGAAGAAATATCTTCCGGATTATGAGTTTAAGTTATGGAATTTTAAGTGTTTTGATATTAATTCTTCGCAATGGGTGAAGACGGCTTTTTATGCTGGCAAATATGCTTTTGCTTCAGATTATATTCGTGCATATGCTTTGTATCATTATGGAGGAATTTATTTGGATTGTGATGTGGAAGTCCTGAGGTCATTTAATGATTTGTTACATTTACCTTATTTTATAGGGAAAGAAAAAAGTGAAAGTATTATTGAAGCTGCGACTATTGGCTTTGAAAAGGGGCATCCTTTAATGAGGTATTTGTTGGATTATTATCAGAATAGGCCATTTTATGTGAAAGGTAAACATGAATATAACTGGGATTTTGATATTCAAGTTATGCCTTTTATCATACGAAATCTGATAAATCAGCATTTTACTTTAAAAGAAATTCAGAAAGTTGATGAGTTTGATTTCTCTCCTGAGGTTATATCTATTTTTCCTGTAGACTATTTTAGTCCCAAAACATTTGATACTCGTGAATTGGAAGTAACTCCGCGAACATATTCTATTCATCATTTCTCAGGTTCTTGGCTCAAAGATTCTAAGAAAAAAATGAGAAAGTTTAAGTGGTATCGCTTTTTGGGATTCTTTTTTAAGAAATACCGTATGTCATAAAAGCGTTTTAAGAAGTTGTAAGATTAAGAAGATAAGTTGTAAAGTAATTTTGTGATATGAAGAATATAATATGTGGTATCGATGATCAGTATTGTCAACATTGTGGAGCTATGTTGCTATCTTTATTTGAGTCTAATCCGGGGGCTATTACAATATATGTTTTATCATTAGAACTATCAGAGAAAAGCAAAAACTTATTGAAGGAGTTGGTGGATAGTTATCAAAAACAAATTCATTTTATAGATATACCTTCAGAGCTAGTATTAAATTTTCCAATGAAATCAACCGATTATCCTTCTTTGGCAACTTATTTGCGTTTGTTTATCCCTCAGCTGTTACCTTTTGAAGTTGACAAGGCTTTATATGTTGATTCAGATATTATTTTTAAAAAAGATATCTCTGCTTTATATGATTCTGATATAACAAATTATGCTTTAGCTGGCATGGAGGATGCTCCAAATCAGAATGCTTTAAGATTGGGATTTCCAGAATCGGATTTGTACTTTAATGCAGGATTTGTGTTGTTGAATGTGAAATATCTGCGTGATATGGATTTCACGAATAAGGCGATGGCGTATATTCGTGATTGTCGAGAGAAAATTGTCCTTCATGATCAGGATGTTCTGAATGCATTACTTCATGGGAAAGTACTGTTTGTGCCAATCAAATGGAATATGCTGGATTGCTTTTATAGAAAACCACCTTTTATTGCGAAGAAATATATGCGAGAACTGCATGAAAATCTAGACTCTCCAGCGGTGATACATTTTTCTGGTCCTTTAAAACCTTGGCATCATGGATGCCCGCATCCTTTGAGAAAGGAATACTTTAACTATTCAAGAAAGCTTTCATGGGGATGTCAAAGCCCCGATTATTACTATGTTTTTAGCGCTTTTAAGTTTCCTGTTAGTTTGTTTATATGGCTTGGATGCACTTTGGAAAAGGCAGAAAAACTGGATAGGAAAATATGTTTTAAAAAAAGGAAATAATACTTGCATGAGATTAACTGCTATTTTCGAGATTTTAACAGTCCTGATATTTTGAATATAATATACTTGCGATTAAACTTTCGTATTTCTTTGCGTGAACGAGAGGGAATATATTTAGAAACTATGATATTTGCATAATGTCTTGCTTTATGGTAATTTTTGGCATCTTTAAATATGCTAAATAGGTCGTAGTAATATTCGTTTAAGGCATGGTAATATAATGGAGCTGGTGAAAGATGAAATTTTTTAATAAAGAAGGAGGTTATATCAATAGTTGAAAGAACAAATCTTTCGTTTTTTTCTATATCTTTTGAATGACTTGCAGACTCTTCTAACACACGGTATACGCTCATTATATCAGAAAGAAACTTTATTTTATAATGGTAGCCTATCCATAACCATATCGGATAGTCTCCCATAAGCCAATTTCTTTCTTGTGGCTTAATGTCTTCAAAGTATTTTTTTATAAGCTCTGTACGTATGCAAGTCGTCAGGGTTGATACTCTGTTATATGCTAATAAGTCATCAAATCCTTTATATTCTGAACCGAACAGTTTTTCTTCTATCTTCTTTTTACTTTGATTGTAGATTTTGCTAAATCCGTAAATCATTCCATAATCAGGATTTTGTTCTAGAAAGTCTACTTGCTTTTGGAGTTTTAATGGATCAATCCAATAATCATCCCCTTCACAAATTGCAATATATTTACCTTGGGCTCTAGAACATTGATACTTGAAAAATATATCTTCCCCTTGCGAGTATTGATTTTCTTTTTGATATATAGGTTTTATGATTTGAGGATGTTTGTACTCGTATTCATGAATAATGTAGGGGGTGTTATCAGTTGATGCATCATCATGAACTAGAATTTCAAAAGGAAAAGTGGTTTGTTGTATTAAAAAACCATCCAAACATTGAGCAATATATGCTTCATGGTTATATGTGCTACAGATTATACTGACTAATGGAGTATTTTCCATAAGATGAATATATTTGTTTATAATTCTTTTTTCAATAAATATTTTTCTCCTCTATCTTCAAAATTGCAAAATCCCAATTTCCTATATAGTTGAATTGCATGTGTGTTGTCTTTCCTTACTTCTAAATAGATGCTGTGGGTATTGGTCGGAAGTTTTTCTATTATATGGTTAATGATTTGTTTGCCAATACCCTGTCCTTGAAAATGAGGATGTACACAAATATAAGGAATATATATGAAATGTTGCTTTGTATTTTCATAGGTAACGACAAGAGATACAATGTCATTTTTTGATGTGAAATAATATATCTTTCCATTTTGGTACATTTTTAGAACCCATTCATATAAGTTAGGCATTTCTTGCAAGGAAGGTGTAAACCAGTTTGAAGAAACAATAACAAAATCTTTGAATTCCGTATAGGATAAAGAATCTGTGCCGATTGTCAGAAGCATATTTTAAGAATTATTTAGTAATAACACGAACAAATTGGTCTATATTCTCTATCAAATTAAACATTTCTTCTTTTGAAGAATACTTGAGAATTAAAGTGCCTAAAGCATCGCCTGCATCACGAAAGGCGTGAACTTTATCACCAGCTTTTAGTTCTGTGACGCAGTCTACTAAATTATTCTTGGCAAAATTATCTTCGAACCATATCTTTTCAAATATCCCACTTTGCTTACTATGTAGCATGAAGTTGGACCAATAACCTGTTGTTGGTGCCATCATTATGTCAGAGCAGTCTTCTCCCATAGCAGCTTTTATCACATATTTTACCATGTTGACCCCAGTTGCCAAATTAGTAATTTGTGGAATGAGACTACCTCCGCTTCTTGCTCCCACTTCTAATAAGTATAGTTTACCATTTTTACCTAGAATCGCCTCAATATTATATGCATTCGTTTTCATACCTAACTCGGTAAATAAACGTTGTAAGTCTTTTTCTAGTGTGGTGATGACATTAGAACTTGCCTGAATCGGCCAGCATTCTCCTAGTGGAGCAAAATCCTTTATAGTAGAAGGATTATAGAATTCATTCCCAAAACAATGAAATTTTAATATGCCATTTACAGAAAATGCATCTCCGGAGATTTGATAACCGTCTTTTTCTATAAATTCTTCGATAATAACCCGTTTTTTACGGGAATAGGATAATGCATCATTGACAAATGTTTCTAATTGAGAAATATCTGTTAATTTATTGATCCCTTTACTTCCTGAAGAATCAACGGGTTTAACCATTGCGGGAAGATTGATTTTATAAAGATTATCCAAAGCTTCTTTGTATGTACTACAGCTGAATGAGTTTGGTACATTAAAATTATGCTCGCTTAAATATTGTCTGAATAGATCTTTTCTAGATAAAATCTCTACGGAAGAGTAGGGACTCGTTGGTAGTCCTAATTTTTCACATACATAAGCAGCGGTAGGTGCTGCAGGATCAGAAGCGTATGCTACAATGCCGTCTACCTGAATGTCTTTGGCTAGCTTGTAAACAGCTTCTTTATCTGTGGTACTGATATTGTAATACTCATGAGCATATCTATGTCCGGGATTATTTGGAAGATAGTCGCAACTAATTACATAATATCCCATTTTAACAGCCTCTTTAATCACATAGGTCTGATACAGAGAACCGCCTAGCATTAATACCTTTTTCATACTATAATTCTTCGATAAACCGTTTTATTCTTTGAATACCTTCTTCTATTTTACTAATTTCCAGTGTGAAAGCTATTCTGATAAAGCCTTCACAGCATTCACCGTAAGTAATTCCTGGAACTACGGCAACTTGTTCTTTTTCTAACAAAGTATATGCAAATTCTTCTGACTTTAATCCGGTCGATTTTATATTTAGCATAGCATAGAAAGTTCCTTGGGGTATATTGACTTTTATACCTTTTATTTTACTAACCTCTTTTATTAAACTATCTTTACGACGTGTAAATTCCTCTATCATTCCTTTTGAATATTCAGGATGCCTCAATGCTTCTATTGCTGCATATTGAGAGGGAAGAGGAGCACATGCTGCTATATTCTCTTGAAACATAGTCATTGCTGATATTAACTCTGCTGGTGCTGCTGCATATCCCAAGCGCCAGCCTGTCATACAAAATTCTTTAGATAGGCTGTTGATAATGACAGTGCGCTCTTTCATATTTTTAAGCGTGGCAATACTTTTAAAACGTATATTGTCATATAAAAGAGTTTTGTATACCTCGTCAGTTATCACTATCAGATTGTTTTCAATGGCTATCTCGGCTATTTGTTGAAGTGCACTGTCACTGATGATTAATCCTGAAGGATTGTTGGGAGTATTTAGAATAATGACTTTTGTTTTTGAAGTGACAGCCTTTTTTATGTTTTCGATGGATAAGGATAAGTCATTAGGATTGTTAGGGTTTACGATTATGGGGATGCCGTTACACATACATACCATTTGTTCGTAATTTATCCAATATGGAGCAGGTATTATGACTTCATCTCCTTTGTCTAGAATAGCTAATAATGCTAGATATAATGCCTCCATTCCTCCAACAGTAATCATAACTTCGTCAGAAGGGCTATATTCCATATTATATTGCTCTTTGTATCTGGTTGATATAACCTCTCTTAATTCAAGTAACCCAGCATTGGGAGAGTATCTGGTATGTCCTTCTAATATTGCTTTACATCCTGCATCTTTAATATTTTGATGTGGATGAATATCAGGATCTCCCAAAGTGAAATCTATTACATTATCGTATTTTTGAGCAAGATTAAATAACTTTCTAGTTAAAGAGGGAGTTATAGACTTTGCTGTTTCGGATAATTGTATCATTATTATTTTTTTATTAGTTGAAGAATGTGTTCTACTTCATATTCGTTTAATGCATGATGCATTGGCAAACAAATTACACGGCTAGCCATTTGGTTAGCTATTGGTAAATTTTCGGGCTTGGCTGATTCTAATCCACGGTAAGTCGAGAATGTACTAATCAGAGGGTAAAAATAACGGCGTCCAAAAACATTCTGTTCCTTCATTTTAAAATAGAGTTCATCACGCGTCATACCATATTTTGAGGCATCTATAAAAATAGGAAAATAAGAATAGTTATGACGCACTCCTTGTATGTCATCAAAGAATGAGACACCTTCAATATCCTTTAGCGATTGTCTGTATTTGATGGCTATTAGACGTCGTTGTTCGATAGCTTGGTCTACTTGCCTTAAGTTTAATAATCCATAGGCAGCACGTACTTCGTCCATTTTACTGTTTATACCTGGAGCTACTACTTCCGTTTCACTTGCAAAACCAAAATTCTTTAGATAGTCAATACGTTTTTTGGTCTGTTCGTCGTGTATTACTAATGCACCTCCCTCTAGCGTATTGAATACTTTGGTTGCATGAAAACTTAATGTAGACATATCCCCGGAGTTTAGTATGCTTTTTCCGTGTATTTCTACACCAAATGCGTGAGCGGCATCATAAATTACTTTCAAGCCATATTTGTCTGCTATCTCTTGAATTTCTTTTGTTTTACAAGGCTTTCCGTATACATGCACGGGCATTATAGCTGTTGTTCGTGGGGTTATAGCTGCTTCTATTTTAGCAGGATCAATATTACACGTTTCTGGCTCTATGTCTACAAAGACTGGTTTTATTCCATTCCACCAAAGAGAGTGCGTGGTTGCGACAAAACTAAAAGGGGTGGTAATAACTTCACCGGTAATTCGCATTGCTTGTAGAGCAGTGATTAAAGGTAAAGTTCCATTGGTAAATAAACAAAGATAAGGGACTTTTAAATATATAGCTAATTCCTCTTCTAGCTTCTTATGGAAACTACCGTTGTTTGTAAGAATTCTACTGTCCCAGATTTCTTTTAGATATGAGGTAAAATCCTCTAGAGGAGGTAGTAAAGGTGAGGTTACATATATAGGTTTGTCCATTATTTAATCATTTACAATGAATATTCTATCTTTATTAAGATGTATTTTGCAAATATAATCAGATTACGATACTTATCAAAATATATATATGGAATTTATTTTGATGCTTGAAGATTAAAGGCTAATATATACTTTTTTCCAGGATATGGATTTATCTATTATCTAATCCGTAGATGTTATATCGCTGATAAGTGGCCGTGAAATATCTTTGGAGTTCTGTATAGTGTTTGCTTGTTTCTTGTTTTTATATAAAGCGAATAAACTGTCTGTATACTATACGGGAAATGGTAAATCTACGAAAATATTATTGGTTGATGAATAAGTGGTGCTGACATGAAAAGTCTTTTGGAATAAGAATACTTTCTTAATATATAAAAAAGTAAAAAAAAGAAAATGATTTGTTCATGTTGATATTATAATTCTATCTTTGTACTTTAAATAATCTAAACCTTTTGTATTTATTTATGAGACTATTGGGAGGAAAGTTTCCAGAAAATGATTTGTCAAAATCATTTTTTATTGTATTGTTTCTGTTATGTAATTTAATTCTAGTCTTTTCATGTAAGGAAGAGGATAGACAAGTAGAGGAAGGTGTTCAGTCTCCTTTCACAGAAGAAGATATTCAATATGAAGAAAGTTTGAAGACTTACCTGCAAAATAAGTATCCGTGTGAAGTTTCACAGGTGATTGTAGGAAAGAACTCTATTAATGTAATTGGGAAATGTACTGGCAATGGTGAATATTATCTTGCTGAGATTCCACCTTTTCAGGATGTTATAAAATTGAAAGAGCTTTCTACTCAAATAAAACTGCCGAATTCGTCTTTTAATATTGAAATTGAACGTTTTGTTGAGAAAGATGACGCAATGTACGATCGGCTGTTGTCAAAATGGGCTGTTTTCAAAAAAGAAGTAACAGATTTCCGATTAGTATCTCATGCGCATCATGTAGATGAAATATCTCCTCTTCAGAATCTGCCACCTTTTAAACTAACTACTAAAAAGGGATTGGGAGGAATAATCTCTAATCAGTATATCTCGGATTTTACATCATTGGCTATTGGCAGTGCGACAATAAATGTTTGTATTACCCAATTTATGCGTCTTACTCCCCAAGCGGGAGATATTGCTCATGAATATGGTGGAAGAACCTATTATATTGATGAGACATACTTAAAGAATGTACTTGATGCTCCTCTTATCGAAGCTGCCAAACATAATATTGCTGTTGCCGCTATTATTTTGGTTGAACCGGCAGCTAAATGTATAGATCCTGATTTGGGGATCTTATTACAGCATCCTAATTATCTTAGAGGAGTATATACAATGCCTAATATGACAAATTTGGAATCTGTAAATTGTTATGCTGCTGCATTTGATTTTCTTGCAAAAAGATATTGTACGACAAATAACCGTTATGGACGTATTGCTCATTGGATTATGCATAATGAGGTGGACGGTAGTGTTGATTGGACAAATATGGGAATCAAGCCGGTAACGGTATTTGCTGATACTTACATAAAATCAATGAGAATTTGTTACAATATTGTGCGCCAATACGATGAACATGCTGAAGTATTTGCTTCTCTTACCCATTCGTGGACGCAGATAGCAAATGTTGGTTGGTGGTTATATACGAGTAAAGAGATAATAGATTTGCTGAATGTGTATAGCAAAGCTGAAGGAGATTTTCAATGGGCTCTAGCTTATCATAGTTATTCTCAAGATTTGACAAACCCGTGTGTCTGGAATGATCCTAATGCTACGTTTTCTATGGATACCAAGTTTGTGACATTTAAAAATCTTGAGGTTATAAGTAAGTGGGCACTTGCTAAAGAAAATAAATATAAAGGCACTGTTAAGCGTTCAGTCTGGCTTTCTGAAGCTGGAGTAAATTCTCCTACTTATTCAGATGAAGATTTTCTGAAACAAGCGGCTAGTGTTGCTTTTGCTTGGAAAAAGGTTAATGCTTTAGAAGGTATTGATGCTTGGCAATGGCATAATTGGTTTGATCATCCGGGTGATGGTGCTTGTTTTGGGTTACGTAAATATTTGGATGAATCTTATAATGGAGAACCTAAACCTGCATGGTATGTCTACCAAAAAGCAAACACACACGAAGAAGATGAATTTTTTGAGCAATTTTTACCTATAATTGGAATTTCTGATTGGAATATTATTGAAAATTTCTGATTGTTTATAATTAACTAAAAACTGAAATTATGAGAAAGCTGAGAGTTTTTTACACGAGAAAACTGGGTCGCTTTGTAGGGCGATGTGTGGGATTGTTGGGAGTACTATTTTTGATTGTGAATTTAATTTCCTGTCAGGACGATTTTCAGGAAAATGTAGAGCCTCCCGTTACTCCTCCTGAGGAGACTGTTACTCCACCTGTTTATATGTTATTGAATGGAAAGTATAAGTCGGGGGTTAATTTGACTTTACATGAGGATAGTACTTGTACTATAGAAACAACTGATGGTGATCCATGGGCGACAACCGGAGTATTTGCGGAAGATGTGCCTGAGGAATGTAATGTACTTGAATTTGAATATCAGACAACGTTGGGGATGAGTAATCTCGAACTTTTCTTTATGGATGTAGAAACGGGAATTGATCCGGCGCATAGTATGAGTGCGGGGCAGGTGCCGGCTTCTGAAGAATGGGCTTCTTTTAGTGTTCGTCTGAAAGAATATCGAAAGAATTTTAATTGGGGTAAAAAAGGAGATAACTTGCGTATGGACTTTGGAACTGATCCTAATAATACCATACAGATGCGTAACATTCGCCTGCGTGTTATGAACGACGAAGAGAAAAAGGAAGAAGAGGAAGAAAAGAATGAAGCCTTGAATAAAGAGAAGTATGAGCAAGGAATTAAAGATTATCTGAGTAAAGAATATGCCTGCCATATCACAGATGTTACGGTTGGAGAAACATCGGTAACTATCCAGGGAGATTATACGGGCGAAGGTACTTTCTTCTTGGGCGAAATACCTCCTTTTGTGGACATGTTTAAAACGGAGAAGATAGAGTTTAAAATTCCTTTATCAGAAAACTCTTTCTCCATACAGTTAGATCGCTATGTTACTGTGGGAGATTTTAAATATGATCGTCTATTGTCCAAATGGGCCGTGTTTAAAGAAGGAGCGGATGTGGATGAGCTTGTTTCTCATGCCCGTTATGCTAATGTAGATGTAATTCATGCAAAACAAAGTGTCGAAGCGGTTCCTCTGAAATCGAAGAAAGGATTGGGCGGACTTATTAATCATGAACTATTGACACATGATTTGGATGAGTTGGGAATCAGCAGTGCTACTATCAATATTCCTATTAGTAATTTTATGCATCTTTCTGAGCAGCCAGGTGACATACCGTATACATATGGAGGAAAAACATATTATTTTAACGAACAATATCTGATAAGTTCATTTGATGTAGTATTGCAACAGACCAGTCAACGTGGAATTTCTGTAGCCGGCATTTTGTTGATTGCTCCTTCCGGAGATGCAGGCGAACTCCTGAAGCATCCGGATTATAACGGGGTAGCTCCTTATACAATGCCCAATATGACTACGGTAGAGTCTACTCAATGTTATGCTGCTGCACTTGACTTTTTAGCGCAAAGATATAGTGATCCCGATATGCGTATAGCACATTGGATTATCCATAATGAGGTAGATGGAGGAATTCATTGGACAAATATGGGAGATAAGCCGATTGCCACATTTATGGATACTTATCTTCGTTCAATGCGTATGTGTTATAATATTGTACATCAGTATGACCGGCATTCAGAAGTGTTCATTTCTTTCTCGCATGGGTGGAATATTGCCGCCGGCGGTGGCTGGTATAAAGTGAGGGATATGCTTGATCTGATGAATCAGTTTAGTAAGGCTGAAGGTGATTTCTTCTGGTCGTTGGCATGCCACAGTTATCCGGCACAGCTGGGAAATCCTTGTACCTGGAATGACGATCAGGCGACTTTCTCTATGGATACGGAATATGTGACACTGAAGAATCTTGAAGTACTGGATAAATGGGTTGGTATTTCGCAGAACCAGTATAAGGGAAATATCAGGCGTTCTGTATGGCTTTCTGAAGCAGGAACATGCTCTCCGAGCTATGAAGATAAAGATTTGCAGGATCAAGCGGCCGGATTTGCTTATGGATGGAAGAAAATTAATGCTTTGGACGGTATTAATGGAATCCAATGGCATAGCTGGTTTGATCATTTAGGCGATGGTGTTCCTTTGGGATTACGTAAATACAGCGATGAAGAATATAAGGGAGAAGCTAAACCTGTATGGACTACCTATCAGAAAGCGGGTACTGATGAAGAAGATGATTACTTTAAACAATATCTGGAACGGATTGGTATTAAAAGTTGGGAAGGTCTGATTCAGGATATTCCATAATACCAGTGTCGCTCCGAATGATATCTTATCAAAATAGTATGATATGAGTAGTTGATACTTTCCTTTTTACTGCAAGATGTCTCTGATATTCTCTTATAAATTAGGGGATTTATGTGAGCATTCCAGAGATGTCTTGCAGAATATTGTAATTTTCAGGGAAGTCTGGTCTTTTAGTTGTCTGACAACAAATCATTGAATATCATAGTTCGGCTCCGCATAGAGCTGATATTCATTAAACCTTTCATTCTTGATTAATACGATCCTTGATTTTGGAGTAATCCATATACATAGAGGATAGGTGTTTTCTTCTTTATACACGAATAACTCTTCGCGTTTTTTGAGGAGAATATCATCCGTTTCGTCGTAAACAGGAGTTGTATTATATAGCGAATTTATATAGTCAGTGAGTATTTTTTTACTTCGTATAAGAAAGGCGGGTCTGTCGTTCTTTTCCTTGTCGCGAAGATATACGGATACAGAAGGGATTCCTTGATGCATATCCTCATACGTGATAAATTCATAATCGTTTAAAACATCTTCGTATCCAGTCGCATGTCCGATAGAGCCTTTTATGTCTTTCCAATTGTAGCAAAGAAAATCTTTAGTGTTCGTAATCTCTATTTCTACGGTGTCACTGCTGATTACTTCTTTGTTTTTGTATCCTGACACATACGCTTTGTATTTTCCCGGGCTATAAAAAGAATGAGACCATTGACGTATGAAATTGGCGCTACCTTCTGTATGTTTGAATATTTTCAGGCTACCGTCTAAATTAGAAACTTTCCACGTGATTGAATCGTAAATGTCGAATAGAGAAAACATAATGAAATAATCATTGGGAAATAAGCCAAAAACGGCATAATCGAAAATGTTTTTCCGTGTGTCTTCCAGCTCTAATTTTAACGGAATGATTTTCTCCGTATTATTTTCCTCCTCGTCGTTTATCTCAGGAAATGTGCTGTTGTCCGTATCTGAGCATGACGAGATAAATAATAAAATGAACAAAACATTAAGTAGATTTTTCATAATGGCGTTTAGTTTAGTGTGTTAATAATCTAGTTTTTGGTGCGTTTCTACAAATATAGAGAAAATATTTGTTTTATACACTGAATTAAGCGGAAAAATATTTTTTACTGAAATGATATGGAAATACTGGAAAGTGTAATTATGATCTGCACTGGATGGCTCGTGAAGAAACTAATGCTCAAGTGTTGAACAACATAGATTCTGAATTTATCAATCCTATTCCGGTACTTTATCAGAGTGGATACCTTACTATTAAGAGATATGATGAAAAATTGGGTATTTACCGTTTGGGTTTTCCTAATCGTGAAGTGGAAGAAGGTTTTGTCTGTTTTCTGCTTCCTTATTATGTAAGCGTGGATAAAGTGGAATCTCCCTTTGAAATTCAGAAATTCGTTCGTGAGGTACGTGCCGGTGATTAAAATTGAAATAATTTTCGTTTGCTGTTTTCAAACAGCAAAAAGTAGCGGAAAATGCTGTTTCCAAACAGCAAATGGTTATCTTTGTATTTGAAAGTACTAAGATATAGAAATTTATGGAAACTCTTTTTGCGAAACAAGATCGTTTGTTGTCGTTGACATCAACCGAGATAATAAGGACATTGATGTATCAGATCAATTGGGATGCCCAGTTGGTTGCTATTAAAGGGCCTCGTGGAGTGGGAAAGACTACTTTAATGTTGCAGTATATGAAGCAGCATTATGAGGTTTATAGCAGGGAAGTGCTCTATTGTACGCTGGACTCTGTTTATTTCTCCAATCATACTTTGTTGGAGTTGGTGGATGTGTTTGTGAAAAATGGAGGGAAGCATCTCTTTTTGGACGAGGTACATAAATATCCGACTTGGAGCAAGGAGATAAAGGAAGTATATGATATGTATCCCGATTTGAAAGTTGTGTTCAGTGCATCCTCTTTACTTAATATATTGAATGCTGACGCTGACTTATCCCGGCGTTGTATCCCTTATGAAATGCAGGGACTTTCCTTTCGGGAATTTTTATTGTTTTATAAACAGTTGGATTTACCTATATGTACTTTGGAAGAGGTTCTGACTTCTCCTGGAAATATCTGCTCGGAGGTGAACAAAGTGTGTCGTCCTTTGCCTCTTTTTAGAGAATATTTGCAGTATGGATATTATCCGTTTTATTTGAAAAATCAGATAGACTATTACACAAGCATAGAACAGGTTGTTAATTTTATTGTAGAAACGGAATTACCTCAGTTGTGTGGAATTGATGTGGGTAATGTGCGTAAGATAAAAGCCTTGTTGGGTATTCTTGCGTCCTCTGTTCCTTTTGAAGTGGATATATCCAAATTGGCGACAACTATCGGTATTCATCGTAACACGGTTATAGAATACCTGAATAGTCTGGAAAAAGCAAAACTACTGCATCTCTTATATGCGGATTTATTATCTGTCAAGAAGATGCAAAAGCCGGATAAGATTTATTTGGATAATCCTAATCTGTTGTATGCTTTGGCTTCTCATCCTGTGAAAATAGGAACAGCACGTGAAACTTTTGTAGTGAATCAACTTTCTTGTGATCATGAAATAGAATATGGAAAGAAGACAGGAGATTTTAAAGTTAATGGGAAATATACTTTGGAAGTTGGCGGTGAAGGTAAAACGTATAATCAGATAGCGGATGTGCCTGATTCCTATATTTTAGCTGATGGGATAGAAACACCTTACAGGTGTAAGTTGCCTATTTGGGTTGTTGGTTTTCTATATTAGCTCGATCCTCTGACGCGTATTTTTGATTTTCATTTCTCATATTCTCATAAGCTCGCTATAAATCGCAGATAATTAGTAAAGTAGACTATGAGAAATACTTTTAGGAACTTGTATTTCTCATAGTTTTTTTGCAAAACGACCCTGATTTTGCTCATTTCTCATAGTATCCCGCCCCTGCAACATAGATAGGTTGCGTAGGCTTCCCAATATTTTGCAGCTTACCTTCTGCCTTTAGCCTGCGTATTTGCCGGCTGGCCATACTTTGAGTGAAGCTGCAAAGAGACTGCATATTAGTACGAGTCAAGACAGGATGCGTTGCAAAATATTCCGTGAGTTTCCGGTCAATTTCTTCTTCTGAAAGAGAGGCGGAATGCGGTTTATATTTCGAACGCCGCAGGTGTGTGGCCATACACAAACTTTTCAAGTCTCTGTCGGCCTGGAAGTTGATGGATTTTAGTTTCACTTTGTCGGCACGGGTAGTAAGTGAGTGTATGGGTTCGGCGGCTTGCAACGTGATTTGAAAATACCCGATCCCGTCCAGATGCACTCTTTCTCCTTCGCTCAGATGATTGCCCATGCATCTGCTCAGTTCCATTAACATTGCCTCTACTTCTGCTTTTCCGAAAGTAGTTGCCATGTGGATTTCTTTTGCTAGTCGCTGAGTAGTGACATGTTGAAAATTAACTACGCGAGGGTGGTAGCTTGGTTCTTCCCCTTCTTTTTCCGGTTGGGGATTCTTATAAAACTCGAATTGTATTG